>Ga0209097_10000338_pt1 | contig 48816 bp, 42 predicted proteins | sample AD_UKC052_MetaG_FD_184419 | JGI IMG/M metagenome (GOLD analysis project Ga0209097, IMG submission 184419) | Active sludge microbial communities of municipal wastewater-treating anaerobic digesters from USA - AD_UKC052_MetaG (SPAdes) (version 2) | ecosystem: Engineered > Bioreactor > Anaerobic >... | reverse complement strand
GATGCCGAGGAACATCACGTGGCGCCGGCGCAGCTGCGGCCCGGCCGGGTGCAGCCCGCTGGAGCCCACCACTTCGCCGTCGAGCTCGGCGCTGAGCAGCAGGTCGGGCTTGCCGGGCACGGTGGATTCGCTCAGGCGCGCCTGCCACAGCTCCTCGTTGGGCATCGGCAGCTGCATCAGGTTGCCGAACACCGACGGATGCGACATCAGTCGCGCGTAGGCGGCGGCGTCTCGGGGGGTGGCACGGCGGACGGTGATGCTCATCAAGCTTGCTCCTCGGGCCGCTATCGTATGCTGGACTCATGACATCCCACCGATTCGGCGCCGCCGCTGTGCTGGCGCTCCTGCTTGGCGCCTGCGCGTCACCGATGCCGCCGCTGCCCCCGCTTGCCGATGCGCAGGTGATCGTGTTCGGCGAGCAGCACGACCAGCCCGATCACCAGCGGCAGACCGAGCAGGCGGTGCGTCGCCTGGCCGCGGACGGTGAGCTCGCCGCGCTGGTCATCGAGATGGCCGAGCAGGGCCGCAGCACCGCCGGCCTGCCGCGCGACGCCGACGCCGCCAGCGTGCGCGGCGCGCTCGCCTGGGCGGGCTGGGAGTGGCCGGTCTACGAGGGCGTGGTGATGGCCGCGGTGCGCGCCGGCGTGCCGGTGCTCGGCGGCAACCTGCCGCGCACGAAGATGCGCGAGGCCATGGGTGACGCGGCGCGCGACGGCCTCGTCGATGCCGCCGTGCGCGAACGCCTGGCGGTGGCGGTTCGCGAGGGCCATTGCGGCATGCTGCCGACCGCACAGGAGCCGGGCATGGTGCGCATCCAGATCGGCCGCGACCAGGCCATGGCCGACACCGTGGCCGCGGCCCTGAAGCCCGGCCGGCGCGTGCTGCTGCTCACCGGCGCGCAGCATGCGTCGCTCGATCGCGGCGTGCCGCTGCACCTGGCGCTGCGCCCTAGCGCACCGCGCGTGCACGTGGTGATCTTCGGCGACCCGTCGCTCGGCCTGGCGGCCGACGAACTGCGCAGCGCGAAGTTCACGCCGCGGCCGGACCCCTGCGAGGGCCTGCGCGAGCGGCTCGCGAAGCCGCCCGCGAAGACCTGAGCCCGGCGCTCAGGCGCGCTCGGCCACCCAGGCCGGCACCGAGGCCAGCGCCGCGCCAATCCGGCTCGGATCGGTGCCACCGGCCATCGCCATGTCGGGCTTGCCGCCGCCCTTGCCGCCGACCTGCTGGGCGACGAAGTTGACCAGCTCGCCGGCCTTCAGCTTGCCGATGCGGTCGGCGGTGACGCCGGCAGCGATCTGCACCTTGCCGCCCTCCACCGTGGCGAGCACGATGGCAGCGGACTTCAGCTTGTCCTTGAGCTTGTCGAGTGTGTCGCGCAGCGTCTTGGCGTCGGCGCCGTCGAGCAGCGCGGCCAGCACCTTCAGGCCGTTCACGTCGACGGCCTGGGCGAGCAATTCGTCACCCTGCGCCGACGCGAGCTTGCCCTTCATCGCGGCCAGCTCCTTCTCGAGCGAGCGCACCTGCTCGAGCACCTGGGCCAGCCGCGCCGGCACTTCCGCCGGCGCCGCCTTCAGCGTGCCGGCGATGCGGTTCACCGTGCCTTCGAGCGACTGCAGGTAGGCCAGCGCATTGCCGCCGGTCACCGCCTCGATGCGGCGCACGCCAGCGGCCACGCCGCTTTCGGCGACGATCTTGAACAGGCCGATGTCGCCGGTGCGCTGCACGTGCGTGCCGCCGCACAGCTCGCGGCTGCTGCCGATGTCGAGCACGCGCACCTCGTCGCCGTACTTCTCGCCGAACAGCATCATCGCGCCGGTCTTCTGCGCATCGTCGATGCCCATCACGCGCGCCTGCGTGGCCGCGTTGGCGAGGATCTCGGCGTTGACGATGGCCTCGATGCGGCCGACCTGCTCCGCCGTGACCGGCGCGTTGTGTGCGAAGTCGAAGCGCGTGCGCTCGGCGTTCACCAGCGAGCCCTTCTGCTGCACATGGCCGCCGAGCACCTCGCGCAGCGCCTTGTGCATCAGGTGGGTGACGCTGTGGTTGCGCATGGTCTTCGCGCGCTGCTCGGCATCGACGCGCGCGACGAACACGTCGCCCACCTCCACCTCGCCCTCGACGATGCGTCCGGTGTGGCCATGTACGCTGGCCTGCACCTTGACGGTGTCTTCGACGAGCACGCGCGAACGGGCGTTGCGCAATTCGCCGGTGTCCCCGACCTGGCCGCCGCTCTCGGCGTAGAACGGCGTGTGGTCGAGCACGATGACCACGTCGTCGCCGGCGCGGGCCTTCGTCACCGGCGTGCCGTCGACGTAGATCGCCGTCACCTTGCTGTGCTCGCACACCAGGTGCTCGTAGCCGTGGAAGGTGGTGGCCGCGCCGTCGTACTCCAGCCCGGCCGCCATCTTGAACTTGCCGGCGGCACGCGCCTGCTCGCGCTGGCGATTCATCGCCGTCTCGAAGCCGGCGGAGTCGACCGTCACGCCACGCTCGCGGCAGACGTCGGCCGTGAGGTCGAGCGGGAAGCCGTAGGTGTCGTGCAGCTTGAAGGCGGTTTCGCCGTCGATGGTCTTGGCGCCGCCGGAGAGCGCGGCTTCGAGGATCTCCATGCCGTTGGCGATGGTCTGGAAGAAGCGCTCCTCCTCCTGCTTCAGCACCTCGGTGACGCGCAGCTTCTCGCGCTTGAGTTCGGGGTAGGCCTCGCCCATCTCGTCGACCAGCGGGCCGACCAGCGCGTGGAAGAAGGGCTTGCGCGCGCCCAGCTTGTAGCCGTGGCGGATGGCGCGGCGGGCGATGCGGCGCAGCACGTAGCCGCGGCCCTCGTTGCCCGGGATCACGCCGTCGGTGACGGTGAAGGTGCAGGCACGGATGTGGTCGGCGATGACCTTCAGCGACGGCGACTCCTTGTCGCAGTCACCCGCTCCCGCCGCATCGACCGCCGACTTGGCCGCCGCCAGAAGCGCGACGAACAGGTCGATCTCGTAGTTCGAATGCACGTGCTGCAGCACCGCGGTGATGCGCTCCAGGCCCATGCCGGTGTCCACGCTCGGCTTGGGCAGCTTGTGCATCACGCCCGCTTCGTCGCGGTTGAACTGCATGAACACGTTGTTCCAGATCTCGATATAGCGGTCGCCGTCTTCCTCGGGCGAACCCGGCGGGCCGCCGGGGATCTCGGGGCCGTGGTCGTAGAAGATCTCGGTGCACGGGCCGCAGGGGCCGGTGTCGCCCATCATCCAGAAGTTGTCGGAGGCGTAGCGCGCGCCCTTGTTGTCGCCGATGCGCACGATGCGCTCGGCCGGCACGCCGACCGTCTTGTTCCAGATCTCGTAGGCCTCGTCGTCCTCGGCGTAGACGGTGACCCAGAGCTTGTCCTTGGGCAGCTTGAACACTTCGGTGAGCAGTTGCCAGGCGAACTGGATCGCGTCGTGCTTGAAGTAATCGCCGAAGCTGAAGTTGCCCAGCATCTCGAAGAAGGTGTGGTGCCGCGCGGTGTAGCCCACGTTCTCGAGGTCGTTGTGCTTGCCACCGGCGCGGATGCACTTCTGCGAGGTCGTCGCGCGGTTGTAGGGCCGCTTGTCGAAGCCGAGGAAGACGTCCTTGAACTGGTTCATCCCGGCGTTGGTGAACAGCAGCGTCGGGTCGTCGCCCGGCACCACCGGGCTGGAGGCAACGATGGCGTGGCCCTTGGACTCGAAGTACTTGAGGAACCGGGAACGGATTTCGGAGGCTTTCATGCCGGGCATTTTACCGGGCGCTCCCCGGGGGGCATCGCCGCCGCAGTAAAGTGGCGGGCTGCACCCCGGAGACGCGACCATGGACATGAAGACTTCGCCGCTGGCCACCCTGGCCGACCCCACCCTGCTGAAGACGAACGCGCTGATCAACGGCGAATGGGTCGCCGGCAACTCCCGCTTCGCCGTCAACGACCCGGCCACCGGGCTGAAGCTCGCCGATGTCGCCAACCTCGGCGCCGCCGAGACCGAAGCCGCGCTGCAGGCCGCGAACAAGGCCTGGCCGGCCTGGCGCGCCAAGACCGCGAAGGAGCGTGCGGCGATCCTGATGAAGTGGTTCCACCTGCTGCACCAGCATGCCGACGACCTGGCGCGCATCATGACCGCCGAGCAGGGCAAGCCGCTGGCCGAGGCCAAGGGCGAGGTCGGCTACGGCGCCAGCTTCATCGACTGGTTCGCCGAAGAGGCCAGGCGCGTCTACGGCGAGACCATCCCGACCACCGACAACAACAAGCGCTATCTCGTCATCAAGCAGGCGATGGGCGTGTGCGCGGCGATCACGCCGTGGAACTTCCCGATCGCGATGATCACGCGCAAGGTCGCGCCGGCGCTGGCCGCCGGCTGCCCGGTGGTGATCAAGCCGGCCGAGCAGACGCCGCTGTCGGCGCTGGCCGTGGCCGAACTGGCGCTGCGTGCCGGCATGCCGGCCGGGGTGCTCAACGTCATCACCGCGGACGGCGACAACTCCATCGCCGTCGGCAAGGTGCTGTGCGCCAGCGACATCGTGCGCCACCTGTCCTTCACCGGCTCCACCGAGGTCGGCCGCATCCTCGCCGCGCAGTGCGCGCCGACGATCAAGAAGCTCAGCCTTGAACTCGGCGGCAACGCGCCCTTCATCGTCTTCGACGACGCCGACATCGACAGTGCCGTCGAGGGCGCGATGGTCAGCAAGTACCGCAACGCGGGCCAGACCTGCGTCTGCGCGAATCGCCTGTACGTGCAGGACAAGGTCTACGATGCCTTCGTCGCCAAGCTGGCCGAGAAGGCCAAGGGCATCAAGGTCGGCAATGGCTTCGAGGCCGGCGTCAACCAGGGCCCGCTGATCGACGACCAGGCTACGGCCAAGGTCGAGCGCCACGTCGCCGATGCGGTGAGCAAGGGCGCCAAGGTCGTCGTCGGCGGCACGAAGATGGGCGATCGTTTCTACACCCCCACCGTGCTTGCCAACGTGACCGGCGACATGCTGTGCGCGAAGGAAGAGACCTTCGGCCCGGTGGCGCCGGTGTTCCGCTTCAAGACCGAAGAGGAAGTCATTGCCGCGGCCAACAACACCGAGTTCGGCCTGGCCAGCTACTTCTACAGCCGCGATGTCGGCCGCATCTTCCGCGTCAGCGAGGCGCTGGAGTACGGCATGGTGGGCATCAACACCGGCCTGATCTCGACGGCCGAGGTGCCGTTCGGCGGGGTCAAGCAGTCGGGCCTCGGCCGCGAAGGTTCGCACCACGGCATCGACGACTACGTCGAGATCAAGTACCTCTGCCTGGGCGACATCCTCAAGTAGGACCGGCCGCGTTTCAGCCGTCGTTGGCCGCCGCCGCGCTGTGGCGGCCTTCGGCGTGCGCGGAGGCGGCGAGCGCACTGGCGCGAGCCAGCAGCGCTTCGGGCTGGGCGCCGTCCTGCAGGTGCAGCGCGATGCCCAGCGCAGTGGCCACCGCCACCTCCTGGCCTGCGATCTGGAACGGCGTGCGCAGCGAGGTGAGCAGCTTGGCGCCCACATGCGCGGCGTCGCCCGGCGCAAGCAGCGCGGCCAGCAGCACGGCGTAGCTGTCGTCGCCGAGTGCCGCGACGACATCGCTGGAGCGCACGCCGGCGCGCAGCCGCACGGCGATCTTGCGGCGCAGCACGTTGGCCGCCTCGCGGCCGAGCCGCGCGCCGGCGAGCTCGATGCCTTCGATGCGCAGCACCAGCACCGCCATCGGGGCCGGTTGCCGCTCGCGCAACGCGATCAGATGGCTCATGTGCTCGACGAGCTGCTGGCGGTGCGGCAAGCCGGTGGCGAGGTCGGTGGCGTAAGCCTGGCGCGCCTGCCGATCGATGCGCCGCCGCTCCACGGCGACGCGCAGGCGCGCGCCGAAGCTCGGCGAGCGCAGGTCGTGCGGCGTGACCACGTCGGCCGCACCTTGGCGTAACCAGTCGAGCAGCGACGGCGCGGCCACCTCACCCTCGCAGACCATCACCAGCGCGGTGGCGGCCGAGTGGGCCGGCAGGTCGGATTCGGCGGCCGGAAACTCGATCAGCACGGCGTCGAAACCGGCGGCGTCGAAGGGCGCCTCCCCGCGCCGCACCACCACCTCGAAGGGCGCCGCGGTCGACACCGCCAAGGCCGCCTGCACCGGCTCGGCAAGCGCCTCAGGCACCAGGATGCGCAGGGGATCGAAGCTCAAGGCAGGCCGGCCTCCGATGCGACAAAGGGCCCATCGGGGCCCTTCGGGATTGTGTTGGAGCGGGTGAAGGGAATCGAACCCTCGTATGAAGTCGGGTAGGAAGGATACCTCGCGGTATCCCTCCCCCCTAAGAACCGGACGTGCAGGTTTCCCCGCATCCGGCTCAAGCAGCCTGAACCGTCCACCCACTCCCGGGTACGACGGCCGCCGCAAAGTTTACTCACTCGGATCATTCAGAACCAGCGTCGAGTTGGCCGCAGGCGTCAGTTGCCGTGTGAGCCTTTCCTTGTCCGGATGATCGAACAGGATCGCCCACATCAGCCGCCGTTCCAGCGCTTCCCGCTCGCCGTCGATGACGACGGGTTGCAGTTCATGCCGGGCCACCCGGGCTTCCTCTTCACTGGCCATCTTTCTCCTCGTGTTTGTGAAGCTCATTCGTTGACATGGTGCTGCCTGTGGCAGTTCGGGTGCAGCAACTCAAGGTTGCTCATCTGATCCGACCCGCCAGCCGACCGCTTGATGACGTGGTGGATGTGCCACCCCGTCTCCTTCGTGATCTTCTGGCCGCACTTCGGACAGAGCCCGTCCTGCCAGTACCACAACCATGCCAGTTTCCGGCGCCCCTTCAAGTCCGACTCCATCTTGCGCGCCAGGCGCGCGTCGAAGTAGTCCTCGTCGTCGGGGCTGTAGGGATTCCGGCTGCCATCCACCTTGATGTGCGGCTTCTTGTGGAAGCTCGCCAAGGTCAGCAGCGCCTTGTCCTTCTCCGCGAATCGCCAGTCGCGACCCTTGATGCACCGGAAGTACCGGGCCTTGATCCACCGTTCACCCTTGTTCGGATGCCGGCGGCGGGCCCAGCGCCACAGCGCCCGCCAGATCGCATGGTCGGCTATCGCAAACGTGCGCGTCGCCATCTGGCTTCGGTGATACCCAGCCCAGCCCCGTATCACCGGGTTGAGCTTGTCGATCACGTCAGCCTGCCGGCTCGTGCGCATGTCCCGCAGTGTCCCGCGGACCTTCGCCAGGAAGTTCTTGACGTTCTTCCTGGACGGCTTCGTCAACAGCATGCCGCCTTGCCAGCGGACCGTCCACCCCAGGAAGTCGAAGCCATCAGTCACATGCGTGACCAGCGTCTTCTTCTCCGAAAGCTCCAGGCCGCGCTCGCGCAGGAATTCCTGCACCAGCGGTTTGACCCGGTCCTCCAGCAGTTCGCGTGAACTGCCCGTGATGATGAAGTCGTCGGCGTAGCGAACGAAGTTGACCTTGGCCGACCGTGCTTCGCGCACCGTGCGGAAGAGCCCCGCCAGCACGTCTTGCAGGCCGTCCAGTGCCAGATTCGCGAGCACGGGCGAGATGATCCCGCCCTGCGGTGTCCCGCTCTCAGTCGGGAAGAGGTTGTTCCCCTCGAAGTACCCGGCTTTCAGCCACTTGCGCAACACGCCTTTGTCCATGGGGACGTGGGCGATCAGCCAGTCGTGACTGATGTTGTCGAAACAACCTTTGATGTCCGCCTCCAGCACCCATTGCGGCGAGTGCTTTCGTCCAAGCGCATTGCGCACCTGCACGATCGCGTCTGCCGTTGAGCGCCCACGGCGGAAACCGTAGGAGTGGATGTCGCCGGTTGTCTCGGCGGTAGGGTCGAGGGCCAGCAAGTGCAGCGCCTGCATGGCCCGGTCGCGCATGGTGGGGATGCCCAGGGGGCGCCGATCACCGTTCGCTTTCGGGATGTAGACCCGTCTCATCGGCCGTGGTTGGTAGCCCTTGTGTTGCAAGGACTGCACGGCCTGCCACTTCTCGTCCGGAGTACTCCAAGTCTGCCGGTCGATGCCCGGGGTCTTGCGACCCTGGTTCTCGGTGACCCGTTTGACCGCCAGCGCTTTCGCACTGATGGAGCGGGTCAGGAGCTTCTGCAAACGCCTGGCCTTGCGCCAGTCGCCTGCCTTTGCTGCGTTCGCGATGCGTGCCTGCAGCCTGCCGACCACCTGATGCGCGTCCTGCCACGGTATCCCGTGCCAGTGCGACCAGTTGGTGGAGGCGACATCACAATCGCTTGCGTCCATATCAACCTCCGTTGAAATGGAGCGGGCGAAGGGAATCGAACCCTCGTCAGCTGCTTGGGAAGCAGCAGCTCTGCCATTGAGCTACGCCCGCCCGGTCCCGAAGGATGGACGTCTGCCCCGAAGGGCAGACAACCCTTCGGGCGGTAGGACTCAGACCTGTCTCGCGACAGACCACCAAGCGGAAGTCAGCGCCCTTTCGGGCCGGGGCGATCGTTGCATCCCCTATCCGGACCACTACAGCCCGGCCTTCGCTTTTTCCGCGATCCTCTACCCACAACAGATGCGCGTCAGTTTACACCGCCGCTTGTCGCGCCTTGCAGCGCGACACCGCTATGGGCTTACCCTGTTCCGTGCGGTGAGCACGGGCCAGGAGGGCCTCGCCTTTCTGCCGGTGACCGTCATGTCAGCGTGCCTCCACCAAGCAGGGAGGCAACCGGTCACGTACCGTTTTGGTTCGAGCCTGTCAGTCGATTTGGCTCGTTCAAGCTTGACGGCATTTATCAGCGATTCACAGATGTTGGCCCTTTGGCCCAGCCTTGCGCCTCATCCGGATTTCGACTTCCAGAATCGCACGGCAGACCTCACGGTCGCCGCGCACCCGCGAGGGGCGGCTACGTTGTCGATGCGCTCGGCACGGGGTCGTTACCGACCCCGCACTGCACCTAGGCTACGGGCGGCTGAACGCCCGGTTGCATGCAGGCTTGCGCCTGAGCAACAACTCATCACACGGCTTTCACCGCGTCAACAACCCAACCCCGGTTTCCCGAGGCTTTCGGCCTTTCGGCCGTCTTCGATCAGGTTTTCACCTGACCTTGTGACCCCGAAGGGCCACGCTAGAGGGCTGCTTTTCCACACTTGAACGATGCTCTCGCATCAGCGGTGTGGCCGGCCCAGCTGGCCGGACGCGACTCTCAGGTCGCACGCTTGGGAAGCTGCCGTTCTACCATTGAACTACACCCGCGTCGGCGGGAATTCTAGCCCGTGCCGGCAGCAGCCTCGCCCCCTGCCTGCCCCTGGTGCCGCCCCCGCAACCAGGGTGACCCCTAGATCGTGGTCCGGGCATCGAAACACGCAGCCCAGCGGCTAGCATCCTTCGACCCCCATTCGAGCACTCCGTTGCGGCTTCGCGTGCATCCACGTTTCCCCGATCACAAACATTTCGACGCCGTCTCCCGGCGCGGCTTCTGCCGGCTGCCCTTCGCGGCGGCCGCATCGTCGCTGCTGCCGGGTCTGGCCCTTGCCCAGGGCTCCGAAGTCGCGCTGGCTGGCTTGGCCTACTCAGGCGACGCGGCCTCGCTGTCGCAGCGCTTTCCCTTCTCGACCGCCTACGAAAAGGCGCTGAAGGCCGGCGGCAAACCGGCCCACGCCATGCTGCGCGAGGCCATCGCGCAGGCGCCGGCCGGCAAGCTCAAGCTCGTCACGCAGATCGACGAGCTCAAGGGCCGCGACCAGGCCGTGGCGGTGGCGCTGGTGGTCGGCGCCGAGACCGTTTCGGTGGAGCAGCTCGCCGGGCTGCACAAGCTGTTCGTGCTGATCCGGGCGCAGGCCCTCTTCTTCGACTTCAAGTCGATGTCGGTGATCCGTGCCTACCCGATCAGCTTCGGCCACATCGACATCTTCGATCGCCGGCCGACCGACGCCGAGGTGGCCGTGCGCGTGCGCGGCGTCTACGAGGGCGCGGCGGGCAAGCCGGGCATCTTCACGCGGTTCGCCACCACCCTGGCGGGCGCCAGCCTGCCGGCGGCCACTTCGCGCACGCTGCAGATCACCCGCGTGACGATCAAGCCCGAGGCGACCGGCAGCATCCCCGAGTACCTGCGCAGCGCGAGCACCGTCACCGAAACCTGGGCCGCCGATCTGGTCGGCGAGGCGCTGAGCACGCGCGCGGGCGTGCCGATCGTGCCCTACGCGAAGGGTTATGCCGTGGGCAACGTGATGTCGATGCGCATCTCCGACGGCGACGTCTACAACCTGAAGCTGCCCAAGCCCGACTACGAGATCGGCGTCGAGCTCTCGGCCCTGCGCAAGGTCAAGTACGGCGGCGCCGCCGCCGGCGAGAGCTTCATCTACGGCAGCTACGCTTCGCTGCGCATCGAGGAGCCGCTGTCCGGCAAGGTCTACATGAACACCGCGCTGAAGAACGGCGAGGTCAAGCTGGTGCCCTCGACGCAGACCTACGTCGACGACTTCCCGGCCTTCTACGACTCGGTCAATGGCCTGTTCGTCAAGCTGGCCGAGGCGATCGACGGACGCGATGCCAAGTGGGTCAAGGCCGCTGCGGCCGCACCCGACATCGACAAGCAGATCAACGACACCCGGGAGCTCTTCAAGCTATGCAAGTGATTCGATGGTTCATCTCCGCCCTGCTGGCTGTGGCGTTCGCGCTGCCCGCGGCAGCCCAGGTGCAGCAGGCGCGCGGCAAGGCCAGCCTGCCCTACACCGGCAAGTCCGCTCCTGCCGACGTCAAGGCCCGTGCCCTGCAGAACGCGCAGCTCAAGGCCGTGGAGTTCTACTACGCCGAAGCCGGCGAGTCGGAGGCGGCCAACTTCGATGCGATGCGCACGAAGATCATCGAGAACCCGGACCGCTACATCCTCGAGACCACGGTGCTGTCGGAGGACGACAACGCCGGCAGCAAGCAGTACACGGTGGCGGTGAAGGTGTCGCTGAACGTGGCGAATCTGCGCAACGACATCAAGGCGGGCTCGGCGGTGGGCAAGGCCACGCGTGCCGAGCGCTCGGCGCTGGCGTTCCTGTTCGTCTCGCGCGAGGTCGACTCGATCAAGTCCTTCGACACCCGCGTGACCAAGCGCGCCGACGCGTCGCTGAAGGCCGACGGCACGCTCGCGGCGTCGCAGAAGGGCACCGAGGGCGAGTCGATCAAGCGCGGCCAAGTGTCCACCAACGCGTCGGTGAACGAGAGCGTCTCGGTGAATCGCAACGTCTCGGTCACCACCGAAACCGGCGGCACGCAGACGCGCCGCGCCGCGGAATCCACCTACCGGCTTTTCCCGAGCGCCAACCTGAACCAGGTGTTCACGCAGACCTTCTCGCGCGCGGGCTTCCGCGTCAACGAGGCCTCGCTGGTCGAGCCCTACACCGGCGGCAAGTTCAAGGTCGCGCAGGTGGAAGACGACTACAAGGCCGGCAACGACCTGAAGGCCGCGACGATGCAGTCGATCGCGCTGGGCATGCGCAACGCGCAGGTGCCCTACGTGGCGCTCGGCACGCTGGACCTCGGCCTGGCCGACAAGGACCCGGCCACCGGCATGGCGCGCGTGGCCGTGACCGTCAACGCCCGCGTGCTCGACGTGACTCAGCCGATCCCCGACACCATCGCGTCGGTGGGCCCGGTGCAGTACGCCGGCGTCGGCCCGACCGAAGACGAGGCGCGCACCAACGCGCTCAAGCTGGCTGCCAACAACGCAGCCCGCGAACTCACCTCCCAGCTCACCAACCTCGGCGTGAAATGAACATGACCTCCAAGAAAGACCTGACCCCTTCGATCCTGCTCGCCGCGCTCCTCGCCCTGCCCTTCGCAGCGCAGGCCCAGCTGCCCTCGCTGAAGAACCTGCCGGGCCTGGGAGCCCTGGGCAGCTCGAAGGGCGATTCGGGCAACGTCACAGGCCAGAACGATGCGCTCGTGCGCGGCTACGTCGCCGCCAACAAGGACGTGCTGCTGGCCAACGCGCTGATGGCCGAATCGCTCGGCCTGAAGGACCAGGCGGCCACCGCCCGCGCCACCGCCGAGGCACTGACCGACGGCGCCACCAAGGGCAACCTGGAGGATTCGAACAAGGCCGTGAGTGCATCGACCGAGGCCGTGGCCGCCGAGATCGCGAAGAGCCCGAAGCTCGACGCGCAGTCCAAGGCCACCTATCAGTCGGGCCTGGCCAAACTGGCCCAGGGCCTGCTGAAGTACGTCAACCTGCGCCAGCCTGCGCAATCCTTCGCCACCGGCCTGAAGGAAGCTTCGCCGATGGTGTTGCCCAAGCTGCAGTCCGGCGCGTACATCGTCGGCCAGTTGCCCAACGGCATCTCCAACGTCGCCACCTCGGTCAAGAACGCCAGCGCCTTCGCCAAGAGCAACGACATCCCCGTGCCGCCTGACGCCACCCAGGCGCTGGCCGCGCTCTGAGCGTGATCCGCGCCATGGTGTCGACCCGATTCTGCGCGGGGCTGCTGCTGGCCGTGTGCCTGGCAGGGGCCGGATGCGACCGCAAGGCGCCGCAAGCGGTCGCCACGCCGCCTGCGTCCGGCGATGTCGTCGCGCAGGCACCTGCCGCGGCGCCCTCGCCTGCGCCGACGCCGGCACCGCTCACGCCGGAAACCGCGACCATCCCGCCGCCCGACGTCGGCAAGCTCGAGACCGTCAAGGTCACGGCCGACGGCTTCGGCGCGAGCGCGTCCGAAGCGGTGGCCGAGGCGCTGCGCCTGGCCATCCTGCAGGTCAACGGGGCCACGGTCGACGTCGACACCGTCAACGCCCGCCTGGGCATCGATGCCACGTTCAACCAGACGCCGGTGTCGCTGCGCGCGTCGGCTTTCGCCGAGGCGGTGTTCCAGAAGTCCGGCGGCGTGGTGCAGAACTTCCGCATGCTCGAGCTGTCCGAGCCGCTCACGCCACTGGGCAAGTACAAGGCCAGCATCGAAGCCGGCATCGCCAAGTTCAGGCCGCCGGAGTCGCTCAAGAAGATCAAGCTGGTGGTGGCGCCGCTGCGCTTCGACAAGCCCTCGATGCCGATGGGCGACCGCCAGGTGCCGGCGGCCGAGGCCGCGGCGCAGTTGCGCCAGCTGATCGTCGATGCGCTCGTCAACACCGGGCGCTTCGCCGTGCTCGACCGCGAGTTCAGCCCCGAACTGCAGCAGGAGCTCGACCTGATCGAAAGCGGCCAGGCGCCCGCGGCCGAGACCGCCAAGCTGCGCCAGGCCGCGAGTGCCGACGTGCTGTGGATCGGCAAGGTGCACAGCCTCGCCTACAACCGCCACGCCAGGCAGCTGCGCACCTCCGACCGCGAACTGGTCAGCTATTCGGGCGGCTGGTCGATGTCGCACAAGCTGGTCAACGTGGCCACGCGGCAGGTGATGGCCTCCGAGTCGCTGCGCGGCGAGGCCCCAGCCACGGCGCCGACCACGCTGGGCACCGGCGTCAACTCGGCCAAGGTGTTCGAGGGCATGACACGCGAACTGGTCGACCAGGTGGTGGCGTCGATCATCGGGCGCACCTTCCCGATCACCGTGGTCGCCCTGGAGGGCAACAACGTCGTGCTCAGCCAGGGCGGCCAGGCGCTGCGCGCCGGTGCGCGCTACGCGATGGTGACCATGGGCACCGAGATGAAGGATCCGCAGACGGGCCAGAGCCTGGGCCGGCTCGAGTCGCCCTGCTGCCAGCTGGTGATCGACCGGGTGACGCCGAACCTGTCGTACGGCCACCTCGAGAACGTGCGCGGCCCGCTGGACAAACTGCTGCCCGGCGCGCTGCAGGTGCGCGAGGGGCTGCCTGCCGCCGGCAAGGCGCAGGCTCAGGCGGAGGCACCCGCTGCCGCCACGCCCCAGGCCGCCACGAAACCGGCCGCCAAGGCACGCCCTGCCGCCGAAGCCATCGCGCCGGCCGAGGCTGGCAAGAAGCAGGACGACAAGTGGTGAGCGGCCTGCGCCACCCCCTGCCCACCGACCCTCCGAAAGGTTTTCCGATGACGTCTCGCCGCCTCCTGATCGCGCTGATTCCCTTGACGCTGCTCGCCGGCTGCGTCACGGCGCCGAAAGCGCCGCTGCAGGTCAACGTGGCCAGCGTGCAGCGCATCGAGGGTGCGGCGATGGAGTTGCGCTTCAATGCCCGCCTGCGCGTGCAGAACCCGAACGATGCGCCGGTGTCCTACACCGGGGCATCGGTGGAGCTGAAGCTGCTCAACGGCGCGACCATCGGCACCGGCGTCAGCTCGGCTGGCGGCAGCGTGCCGCGGCTCGGCGACGTGTTCATCGACGTGCCGGTGACCGTCAGTGCGCTCGGCGAGGTGCGGCGCGCGATCGGCCTGTACGGCGCGGCGGACCGCAAGCTCGACGTGTCGCTCAAGGGCCGCCTGAGCGGGCCGTTCACCGAAGCGCTCGGCTTCGACTGGCGCGGCGAACTGGCGATGCCCTTGCCCGCCGGCTCCTGATCATCCCGGTCAGCGCGCCGGAGCCGACGTGCCCTGCCCCCAGGTCGGCACGCTCGCGACCTGGCCGAGCGCCGGCCCGGCATAACCCGGCACGGGCGCCGCGGCCGGCGCCTTGACCACCGGTGGCGGCAAGGCCGGCGGCTCGACTGTGCGCTGGCTCCACACCCAGGCGGCTGCCGCGGCAGCCACGCTCAGGCCGACCGCCCCGGCGATCCAGGGCCCCAGGCGGCGCGCGGTGGCCGAAGAGGCCGTCTCGGCAGCCACCGCTGGCGAAGGTGTCGCAGCCGCTGCCACGGCCTTCTGCGGCACGTACAGCGGGGGCGGCGACCCCGGCGGCGTGGCCTTCATCGGCGGGCCCTTGCCGGGCGGCGCAGGCCGCTGCGGGCGTGGTGTCAGCTGGGTCGGTTGATGGGCCGTGTCCAGCCGCGTCGGTTCGGCGTAGCGCCCGCCGTCGGGAACCGTCGGATCGAGGATCTGCGTGGCCTCGCCCGCGGCCGCCGAGGAGCCGGCTTCCTGGACACCGTCGTGGTGGACCGCAGGCACGGCGCGCTGCCCGTCCAGCACCGCACGCAGCTCGGCCACGCTCTGCGGCCGGTCCTGCGGCCGCACACTGAGCATCCATCCGACGATCTGCACGAAGCGCGGCGACACCTCGGCCGACTCGTGCAGGTCGAGCATGTCTGCGCCAGGCTGCACTGCCCGCGCCGTCGAGGGCATCGGCGGCTTGCCGGTGAGCAGGAAGTGCATCACCGCGCCCAGCGCGTACAGGTCGGTCCACGGGCCCTGCCGCATGCTCGACATCTCGGCGTACTGCTCGATCGGCGCGTAGCTGGGCTTGAGGATCGCCGTGAATGCCTGCGTGTGGTTGCTGATGACGCGGCGCGCAGCGCCGAAGTCCAGCAGGATCGGCGCGCCCTCGCGGGTGAGCAGGATGTTGTCGGGCGCGATGTCGCGGTGGAACACACCCTCCTGGTGCAGGTGCTCCAGCGCGTCGAGCACGGCACCGAGCACACCGCGCAGCCAGGCCTCGTCGGGCGGGCCCGTCATGGCGCGGCGCGTGTCGCGCAGCGTGGCGCCCTGCAGGTAGGGCATCACCATGTAGGCGGTGCCGTTGTCTTCCCAGAAGCGGTAGACCTTCAGCAGCGAGGGGTGGTCGAAGCGCGCCAGCAGCCGTGCCTCGTTGACGAACGAACGCAGCCCGGCGGCGTAGGTGTCGGCATAGGCGCTGGTGCGCAGCGTGATCTGCGGCCCGTCGCCGCGCACCGCCAGTGACGACGGCATGTATTCCTTCAGCGCGACCTGCCGCTCGAGCGAATGGTCCTGCGCCAGGTAGACAACGCCGAAGCCGCCGATGCCCAGCACGCCGAGGATCTCGAACTCGCCGAAGCGCGTGCCCGGCGGCAAGGCCTCGGCGAGCTTGTCGGTGCGGGGGGCGGCAGGGGCTTTGGCGGGCGGATCGGCGCTCATGGGTTCGGGCGCGTGAGGCGCTGCAGGCAAGCATAACGGGCGCGACGGGCGGGCTGTCGCGCTTCGGGCACAATCCGCGCCCTCGCCTTGTCGACGGCCCTTCGATGACCGCCCCGCCCCCCGATCAAGCCGCCCGACGTGCCGGCATCCGCAGCTATGTCGTGCGTGCCGGCCGCATGGGCAGCGGGCAGGTGCGCGCGCTGGCTGAACTGGCGCCACGCTATGTGCTGCCGTTCGAGCCGCGTCCCGCGGATTTCAGCGAAACCTTCGGTCGCAAGGCGCCGCACATCGTCGAGATCGGCTTCGGCATGGGCGACGCCACCGCTCAGATCGCGCAGGCCCGGCCGGAACTCGACTTCATCGGCATCGAGGTGCATCCGCCGGGCGTCGGCGCGCTGCTGCAGCGCATCGAGGAACGCGCACTGAGCAACCTGCGCATCTTCCAGCACGACGCGGTCGAGGTGCTGGAACAGATGGTGGCGCCTGCCTCGCTGGCCGGCGTGCACGTTTTCTTCCCCGACCCGTGGCACAAGAAGCGGCACCACAAGCGCCGCCTCATCCAGGCCCCGTTCGTGGCCCTGCTCGCCAGCCGCATCGCTCCCGGCGGCTATCTGCACTGCGCGACCGACTGGCAGCCCTATGCGGAACAGATGCTCGCCGTGCTGTCGGCCGAACCGGGGCTGCGCAATCGCTTCGACGGCTACGCGCCGCGGCCCGATTACCGCCCGCTGACCAAGTTCGAGAACCGCGGCCTCAAGCTCGGCCACGGCGTGTGGGACCTGGTGTTCGAGCGCCGCGATGCGGCGTCGCCGGTCAATCCGCCCAGGTCACCCAGCCCATCTGCGCGGTGACCAGCACGACGACGCCGAAGGCGATGCGGTACCAGGCGAAGGGCGTGAAGGTGTGGCTGGCGATGTAGCGCAGCAGCCAGCGCACGCAGATCCATGCAGAGATGAACGAGAACAGCAGCCCGACGCCGAACAGCGGCAGGTCGGCCATCGACAGCAGCGCGCGCTCCTTGTAGAGGCTGTACGCGCCGGCGCCCACCAGCGTCGGGATGGCCAGGTAGAAGCTGAAGTCGGTGGCGACCTTGCGGTCCAGCCCGAGCAGCATGCCGCCGATGATGGTGGCGCCGGATCGGCTGGTGCCGGGGATCATCGCCAGGCACTGCACCAGGCCGACCTTGAGCGCATCCAGCGTCGTCATGTCGTCGACGGAGCGCACGCTCGCGGCCACCGTGCGCCGCTCGGCCCACAGGATGACGAAACCGCCGACGATGAAGGCGCTGGCCACCACCGTGGGCGTGAACAGGTTCGCCTTGATCGCCTTGCCGAACAGCAGGCCGAGCACCACCGCCGGTGCGAAGGCGATGGCCACGTTGAGCGTGAAGCGCCGCGCCTGAGCGCTGCCCTGCGCCAGCCCCGAGGCGGTGTCGCGCAGGCGCTGCCAGTAGACGATGATCACCGCGACGATGGCGCCGGTCTGGATGGCGATGTCGAAGACCTTGCTCTTGTCGTCGGTGAAGCCGAGCAGCGAGCCGGCCAGGATCAGGTGCCCGGTGCTCGAGATCGGCAGGAACTCGGTGAGCCCCTCCACCACGCCCATCACGGCCGCCTTGGCCAGTACCACCCACAGCGCAACGTCCAAACCGCTCTCCGGATCCCGAGGTGGCGCGGATGATACCGGCCGGCCGCGGCGCTACTCGTAGCGCAGGGCCTGGATGGGCAGCAGCGCTGCCGCGCGGCGCGCCGGGTAGTAGCCGAAGAAGACGCCCACGGCGGCCGAGAAGCCCACCGCCAGAACGATGGCCGCCGGGCTGAGCGCCACCTGCCAGCCCGCGAAGGTTCCCACGACCCAGGTGGCGATGGCGCCGAGCACCACGCCGATGGCGCCGCCGATCAGGCTCAGCGTCACCGCCTCGATGAGGAACTGGCCGAGGATGTCGCGCGAGCGCGCCCCCACCGCCATGCGCAGCCCGATCTCGCGCGTGCGCTCGGTCACGCTGACCAGCATGATGTTCATGATGCCGATGCCGCCGACCACCAGGCTCACGCCGGCCACCGCGGCGAGCAGCAGCGTCATGACGCGGCTGGATTCTTCCTGCGCTGCGAGCATCTCGGTGAGGTTGCGGATGCTGAAGTCGTCGTCCTGGCCGGCCTGCAGGCGGTGGCGCTGGCGCAGCAGCTCGCGGATGCCGTCTTCGGCCGACTTCATGCTCAGGCCCTCGCGAACCTTCACCGTCACCGAGCCGATGCGCTTCAGGCGACCGCCGCTCATGCCCTGGATGCGGTTGCGGAAGGTGGACAGCGGCACGATGACGATATCGTCCTGGTCCTGCCCGACCGAGTTCTGGCCCTTGCGCGCGAGCACGCCGACGATGGTCAGAGGCACCTTCTTGACGCGGATGGTCTGGTCGATCGGGTCGGCCCCGCCGAACAGCTGCTCGGCGACCGTCTGGCCGACGATCGCCACCTTGCCGGAGCCGGCGATCTCGCCGGACTCGAAGACGCGGCCTTCGGCCAGCGGCCAGTCGCGCACCTCGAAGTAGTCGCTCCAGGTGCCGAACACCTGCGTGTTCCAGTTGGCGTTGCCCGCCACCACCTGCGCGCCGGTGCGCAGCGAGGGCGCCGCGGCCTGAACCTCGGGCACTTCGAGGGCGATGGCCTTTGCGTCTTCCTCGGTCAGCGTCTGGCCGGTCTGCGCCCCCAGGCGCACGCCGCCCTGCGACACCGCGCCGGGCAGCACCAGCATGATGTTGGAGCCCAGGCCCTTGATCTGTTCCTCGACGCGCTTCTGCGCCCCACCGCCGACCGCGATCATCGTGATCACCGCGCCGACGCCGATGATGATGCCCAGCATCGTGAGGATGCTGCGCAGCAGGTTGGTGGTCAGTGCGCGCCAGGCCGAGCGCAGCGCGGCCAGGGCGTTCATGCCAGCGCCTCGGCAGGCGCAGGCCGCACCGGCTGCTGTCGAATGTCTTCGATGATGCGCCCGTCGCGAAACACGATGCGCCGTGAGGCCCAGGCCGAGATGTCCTGCTCGTGGGTGACGATGACGATCGTCATGCCCTGTTCGTTCAGCGCGGTGAGCAATCGCATGATGTCTTCCGAGGTCTGCGAGTCCAGCGCGCCGGTGGGCTCGTCGGCCAGGATCAGCTGCGGACGGTTGACCAGCGCGCGCGCGATCGCGACGCGCTGCTGCTGGCCACCGGAGAGCTCCGACGGCGTGTGCAGGCCGCGCTCGCCCAGGCCCACGCGCGACAGCGCTTCCAGCGCCCGCGCGCGCCGCTCGGCCGGCTTCACGCCGGCATAGACCATCGGCAGCTCGACGTTCTCCAGCGCGCTGGTGCGCGGCAGCAGGTTGAACTGCTGGAACACGAAGCCGATGCGCCGGTTGCGGATCGAGGCGAGCGCGTCACCCTCCATCGCATCGACCTCCTCGCCGGCCAGCCGGTAGATGCCCGCGGTCGGCCGGTCCAGGCAGCCGAGGATGTTCATCAGCGTGCTCTTGCCAGAACCCGAGGCGCCCATCACGGCGACGAACTCGCCTTCGTCGATGCGCAGCGACACGTCGCGCAGCGCGTGCACGGTCTGGTCGCCCATCGTGTAGGTCTTGATCAGGCCGTCGGCCTCGATGAGTGCCATGCGCCGCGCCTCAGAACATCGGCCGCGGGCCGGCCGTGCCGCTGCGCGGGGCGGCGCTGCCCGGCGCGTTCACGCCGGTGATCACCGTGGCGCCTTCGCGCAGCACGTCGGCATTCGGCGATCCGGGAGAGACGACCAGCTCGGTGGACACACCGTCGGTGATGCCCAGGCGCACGTTGTAGGCCGCGGGCTTGCCCTTGGCGTCGAGCAGGTAGAGGCGGCCGCGCGCAGGCTGGCGGCCGGCCGATTCGGCCGCAATCTGCTGGTAGCGCGCCTTCTGCCCGGCATCGAGCAGTTCGGCCACACGCGCGCGGATGTCGGCCACGATGCGTTCGCGCGCCCTGGCCCGTTCGTCTTCGGGCAGGCCGCGCAGTTCGGCGAAGCGGGGTCGGGCCTGGGCGATCACGGCGTCGACCTTCTCCAGTTGCGCCGGCGTGAGCTGCAGTTCGCCGGCAAGCCGGTTGCGCAACTCCGCGAGCGGCCCCCCGCCCGCGGCCGCGGAGGCCGGCACACCCGGCGCGGACTCCTGAGCGTTGGCTGCAGGCAGCCACTGCCAGGCCGAGCCCGTGCGGCTGCCACCACCCGCATCGGCCGACGAGGCCGGCGCCGCCGCCGGCTCGACGCCGGCGATGCGCACGCGCAGCGCCGCATTGGGCACCTTCAGCACGTTCTGGCGCGTCTCGGTGACGATGCGCACGTTGGCCGTCATGCCCGGCAGCACCGTGCCGCCCGGATTGGAGAAGCCGACGACGACGGTGTAGGTGACGACGTTCTGCGTCGACACCGCCGCCTTGCGGATCTGGCTGACTCGGCCTTCGAAGCTGCGGCCGGGAAAGGCGTCGATGGTGAAGCTCACCGCCTGCTGCGGCTTGACGCGCGAGATGTCGGCCTCGTCGATCGAGGCCTCGACCTGCATGTCCTGCAGGTTGCGCGCGATGATGAACAGCTCCGGCGCCTGCAGGCTCGCCGCGACTGTCTGGCCGACGTCGACGCTGCGCTTGATGACCACGCCATCCACCGGCGAGCGGATCTCGGTGCGCTCCAGGTCGACCTTGGCCTGCGCCAGTGCGGCATCGCGCTGCTTGACCACCGCCTGCGCGCTCACCGCCTGCGCACGGGCCACGTCGGCCTGGGCCTGCGCCACCTTGAGCGACTCGCCCAGCGACGACGCGGTGTTGCGCGAGTTGTCGTAGTCCGCCTGCGAGATGAAGTTCTTCGCCAGCAAGTCCTGCTTGCGCTGTGCGTCGCGCTGCGCGTTGTCGGCTTCCAGCCTGGCCTTGGACACGCCGGCCATCACCGCCGCGACGTTGGCCTGCGCGTTGAGCACCGCGGCGCGCGCCGACTCCAGGTCGGCATTGGCCTGACGCACCTTGTACTCGAAGCTCTCGGGGTCGATGCGGGCGATCAGCTGGCCCTGCTTGACCTCGGTGTTGAAGTCGGCGCGCATTTCCTTGATCTGGCCCGACACCTGGCTGCCGACGCTGACCTGCGACACCGGGTTCACGGTGCCAGAGGACGACACGGCCGCGATCAGCGCGCCGCGTTCGATCTTCGCGGTGCGGTAGCTGGTCGCCGAGTCGGCGTCGCGCTGCGTCCACCACCAGGCGGCACCGGCAGCGCCCAGCACGACCACGCCACCCACCCACCACCGCATGTGTTTCATGGCCGCGAATTCTAGGCAGCGCGCCGCTCGCGGCCGGTTCAGATACGCGGCGTTCATGCTTCTTTACGGCGGCATGGCATGCTTGACCCACCTTACCCGGACCGGTACATTACTGACCGGTCAGTCATTATGTCGATTCCCAGCCTCGCCACCGCCCCGCCCCATGCACCGCGACAGCGCCGCAAGGAGGCCCGCCCTCAGGAGCTGATCGACGCGGCGCTCGAGCTGTTCGCCGAGAAGGGGTTCGCGGCCACCCGCTCAGAAGAGGTGGCAGCACGAGCCGGTGTCGCCAAGGGCACGCTGTACCTGTACTACCCGAGCAAGGAAGAGCTGCTCAAGGCGGTGATCAGCCAGCGCTTGTCCAGCGAGATCGCCGCGGTGGCCGAGTACGCCGCCCAGTACGAAGGCTCCTGCGCCTCGCTCCTGACGGAGGTGTTCACACAGTGGTGGAGCCGGGTCTTCGACAGCCCCACTTCCGCGGTCTTCAAGCTCGTCATCACCGAGGTACGCAACTTCCCGGAGATCGCCGAGTTCTACCGCAGCGAAGTGGTGGGGCCGGCCACTCAGCTGGTCGGCGGCATCCTGGAGCGCGGCGTCAAGCGCGGCGAATTCCGCCCGATCGACGTGCCCTCGGCGGTGCTGTCGCTGGTCTTCCCGATGGTCATGCTCTGCCTGCACAAACATTCCCTGGGCGCCTGCGCGCCGGCGGTGGAGATGGTCGATCCGCATGCCTTCATCCGCCAGCACGTGCAACTGGTGCTCTACGGCCTGCGGGCCGATGCGGCCCCCGCTGCGCGGAGCCGCGCATGAAGCGCCACCTGAAGTGGATCATCCCGCTGCTGGTGCTGCTGGTCGTCGGCGCGCTGGTCGCCCGCGCGCTGCTGGCGCGCAAGGCCGAGCAGGCCGCGGCTGCCCCCTCGGCGCGCTCGACGCTGGCGCTCGACCTGGCTCCGTCCGACGTGGTGGTGGCGCGCTCCGTGGCGCTGGGCCGCACGCTGGAAGTGTCGGGCGGGCTGAAAGCGGTGAACAGCGCGCTGGTCAAGGCCAAGGTCGCCGCCGAGTTGCGCAGCCTCAGCGTCCGTGAAGGCGACCGCGTCAAGGCCGGCCAGGTGCTGGGCCAGCTCGACACCACCGAGCTCGACTGGCGGCTGCGCCAAGCCGAGCAGACCGCTTCGTCGGCGCGCGCGCAGCTCGACATCGCCAAGCGCACGCTGGAGAACAACCGCGCGCTGGTCGCACAGGGCTTCATCTCGCCGACCGGGTTGGAGACCTCGGTGTCCAACGAGGCCGCAGCGCAAGCCAACCACCTGGCCGCGATGGCCGCGGTGGAACTGGCTCGCAAGGCGCGCGCCGACGGCACGCTGGTCGCGCCGATTTCCGGCCTGGTCTCGCAGCGCCTGGCGCAGCCGGGCGAACGCGTCGCGGTGGATGCGCGCATCGTCGAGATCGTCGACCTGTCGCGGCTCGAACTCGAGGCCGCCGTCGCCCCCGAAGACGTGGTGGCGCTGGCGCTGGGCCAGACGGCTGCGCTGCAGGTCGACGGCCTGATCGAGCCGGTCAATGCCCGCGTCGCCCGCATCAACCCGAGTGCGCAGACGGGCAGCCGCTCGGTGCTGGTCTACCTCGCCATCGATGCGAACCCGGCACTGCGCCAGGGCCTGTTCGCGCGCGGGCGCATCGCGGTGTCGCAGAGCCAGGTGCTGGCGGTGCCGCTGGCCGCCGTGCGCACCGATCTGTCGCAGCCGTACGTGCTGCAGGTCGAAGGAGGCAAGGCGGTGCTGAAGACGGTGACGCTCGGCACCCGCGGCGATGTCGGCGGCCAACCCTGGGTGGCGATCGCCGGCGGCCTGAGCGAGGGCGCGACGGTGCTCACGGGTACCGCCGGCTCCGTGCGCGACGGCACGCCGGTGCGCCTGGTCGGCCCGGCCGCCGTCTCGGCCGCCCGCTGACGCCGGGGCGAACGCAGCATGTGGTTCACCCGCATCTCGATCGGCAACCCGGTGATGGCCGTGATGGTCATGCTCGCCTTCGTGGTGCTGGGCTTGTTCAGCTACCAGCGCCTGGCGGTCGACCAGTTCCCGAACATCGACTTCCCCACCGTGGTGGTGCAGATGGACTACCCCGGTGCCTCGCCGGAGATCGTCGAGTCCGAGGTCACCAAGAAGGTCGAGGAGGCGGTCAATACTGTCGCCGGCATCAGCTCGCTGTACTCGCGCTCCTACGAGGGCAGCTCGGTCGTGATCGTCGAGTTCAACCTCGACATCGACGGGCGCAAGGCGGCCGAAGACGTGCGCGAGAAGGTGGCGCTGATCCGCCCGCTGCTGCGCGACGAGGTCAAGGAGCCGCGCATCTCGCGCTTCGACCCGGCCAGCCAGCCGGTGTTCAACGTGGCGATCCTGTCGGCCGACGGCAAGAAGTCGCCGCAGGAACTCACCACCTGGGCGCAGCAGGTGCTGCAGAAGAAGCTCGAGAACGTGCGCGGCGTCGGCTCGGTCAGCGTCGTCGGCGGGCTGCAGCGGCAGATCAACCTGTACGTGAAGCCGGCGGCGCTGGAAGCCTTCGGCATCGGCGTCGACCAGATCGTCGCCGCCGTGAAGAGCGAGAACCAGGAACTGCCGATGGGCGCGATCCGCTCGGCCGACCAGGAGCGCGTGGTGCAAATCAACGCGCGGCTGAAACGGCCGGAGGACTTCCGCGAGATCGTGGTGGCCCGACGCAACGGCAACCCGGTCAAGCTCTGGCAACTCGCCGACGTGACCGACGGCCCGCAGGAAGTCGAGAGCCTGGCGCTGTACAACGGCCAGCGCACCGTGCTGCTGTCGGTGCTGAAGTCGCAGGGCGAGAACACCATCGCCGTGGTCGACGGGCTGATGAAGGCGCTCGACGACGCCAAGGCCCTGACGCCGCCGGGCGTGAAGGTCGAGGTCAACCGCGACAACTCGCGCTCGATCCGCGTCTCGGTGGCCAACGTGCAGCGCACGCTGATCGAAGGCGCCGTGCTGACCGTGCTCATCGTCTTCCTGTTCCTGAACAGCTGGCGTTCCACCGTCATCACCGGCCTCACGCTGCCGATCGCGCTGATCGGCACCTTCCTGTTCATGTACCTGTTCGGCTTCACGATCAACGGCATCACGATGATGGCGCTGAGCCTGTGCGTGGGCCTGCTGATCGACGACGCGATCGTGGTTCGCGAGAACATCGTTCGCCACGTGCAGATGGGCAAGTCCGCCCACCAGGCGGCGCTCGACGGCACCGCCGAGATCGGCCTGGCGGTGCTGGCCACCACGCTGTCGATCGTGGCGGTGTTCCTGCCCATCGGCTTCATGGGCGGCATCGTCGGCAAGTTCTTCCACGAGTTCGGCCTGACCATCGTGGCGGCGGTGCTGATCTCGATGTTCGTCAGCTTCACGCTCGACCCGATGCTGTCGAGCATCTGGCACGACCCGCAGGCGCACGGCGTGCACCGCGGCCCGCCGGTGACGCTGTACGACCGCACGATCGGCCGCGTCACGCTGCAGTTCGACCGCCTCACGCAATGGCTGTCGGATGCTTACCAGCACATCCTGGGCTGGTCGCTCAAGCACAAGCTCACCACGCTGGTGCTGGCCTTCGCCACCTTCGCGGGCAGCTTCTTCATCATCCCGCTGCTCGGCGCGGAGTTCGTGCCCAAGGCCGATTTCTCCGAAACGCAGGTCAACTTCTACACGCCGGTGGGCTCGTCGCTCGAAGTCACCGAGATGCGCGCCAAGCAGGTCGACGCCGCACTGCGCGAACTGCCCGAGGTGCGCTACACCGTCACCACCATCAACAGCGGCTTCGCGGCCGGCAAGATCTACGGCTCCACCTACGTGCGCCTGGTCGACCGCAAGGACCGCCAGCGCAGCGTGAACCAGATGGTGCTGCCACTGCGCGAGCGGCTCGCGCGCATCCCCGGGATCACCGTCACCAACATCGGCCAGACCGACCTGGGCGGCAGCAAGAGCCTGCAGTTCTCCATCCAGGGCACGGACCTCGCCGAGCTGGCGCGGCTGTCGCAGGCGATCACCGCGAAGATGCGCGAGATCCCCGGCCTGGTGGACCTGGACAGCACGCTCAAGCCCGACAAGCCGACGGTGGCCATCGAGGTCAAGCGCGACGCCGCCGCCGACGCCGGCCTGAACGTCAACGCGCTGGCCGGCACGCTGCGCACGCTGGTCGCCGGCACCACGGTGGGCAACTGGCGCGCCCCCGACGGCGAGAACTACGACGTCAACGTGCGCCTCACGCCGGCCGGCCGCGACGCGCTGGGCGATCTGCAGCGCCTGCCGATCACCGTGGCCGCTGCCGCCGACGGCTCGCCGCGCGTCGTGCGGCTGTCGCAGGTGGCCGACATCACGCCCTCCACCGGGCCGAACCAGATCAACCGCCGCGACCTCAACCGCGAGATCAACATCGACGCCAATGCGCTGGGCCGCAGTTCGGGCGACGTGTCGGCCGATATCAAGAAGCTTCTCGACGGCGTCGCCTGGCCGCCGGGCTACCGCTACGTGTTCGGCGGCTCGACGAAGAACATGAACGAGTCCTTCACCTACGCCGTGGGCGCGCTCGGCCTGGCGGTGGTGTTCATCTACATGATCCTGGCCAGCCAGTTCCGCAGCTTCCTGCAGCCGCTGGCGCTGATGAGTTCGCTGCCGCTGACGCTGATCGGCGTGGTGCTGGCGCTGCTGATGTTCCGCTCGACGCTGAACATGTTCTCGATCATCGGCATCGTCATGCTGATGGGCCTGGTGACGAAGAACGCCATCCTGCTGATCGACTTCGCGATCCGCTCGCGGCGCGGCGAGCACACCGGCGAGCACGGGCTGGACCACGACGTCGCGCCGATGGGCCGCGAAGAGGCGCTGCTGCATGCCGCGCAGGTGCGGCTGCGGCCGATCCTGATGACGACGCTGGCGATGGTCTTCGGCATGGTGCCGCTGGCCTTCGCGCTGACAGAGGGCTCGGAGCAGCGCGCCCCGATGGGCCAGGCGGTGATCGGCGGGGTGATCACCTCGTCGCTGCTCACGCTGGTGGTGGTGCCGGTCATCTATTGCTACCTCGACGACCTGTCGAACTGGCTCAAACGCCGGCTGATGCCGCGCCCGCCTGCGACAGGTCAAGCCGCCGGCATGGCGCCTGCCGAATAAAATCAGGGGTTACCCGGAGGACTCCACCATGAACATCGAACAAGCCCGCTTCAACATGATCGAGCAGCAGATCCGCCCCTGGGAGGTGCTCGACCCCGCCGTGCTCTCGCTGCTGACCGTGGTCAAGCGCGAGGATTTCGTGCCTGCCGCCTACCGCGCCCTGGCCTTCGTCGACACCGAGGTGCCGCTGCCCGGCGGCCAGTGCATGCTGGCGCCGCGCGTCGAGGCGCGCCTGCTGCAGGAGCTGGGCGTGCACAAGCACGAGCGCGTGCTCGAGGTGGGCGCGGGTTCGGGCTACATGGCCGCATTGCTGGCCCACCGCGCACAGCACGTGACCACGCTGGAGATCCTGCCGGAGCTGGCCAAGATGGCGGCCGACAACCTGAAGCGTGCGGCGATCGTCAACGCCACCGTGCGCCAGGCCGACGGCTCGCGCGGCCTGGCGGCGGAAGCACCGTTCGACGCCATCGTTCTGTCGGGCTCGGTGGCCGAGGTGCCGCAGGGCCTGCTCGGCCAGCTGAAGGTCGGTGGCCGGCTGATCGCCATCGTCGGCCAGCAACCGATGATGCGCGCCACGCTGGTCACTCGCAGCGGCGAGCATGCATTCGCAAGCGTCGAGCTGTTCGACACCGTGGCGCAGCGCCTGCAGGGTTTCGAGGAACCGGCGCGCTTCACGTTCTGAACATGAAGCAGATCGCCGTCACCGAGGTGAAGCGCTGGATCGGCGAAACCGGGCCGGCGCTGCTGCTCGACGTGCGCGAGCCGTGGGAATACGGGCTGGCGGCCATCCGGCTCGACGGCGCCACCACGCTGAACCTGCCGATGCATCTGGTGCCGCTGCGGCTGGCGGAACTCGATCCATCGCAGCCCATCCTCTGTATCTGTCATCACGGGGTGCGATCGGCGCAAGTCGTCGCATTCCTCGAGCGATCGGGCTACGACTCGGTCTACAACCTCGCTGGCGGCATCGATGCCTGGTCGACCAAGGTCGACCCGGCCGTGCCGCGCTATTGAGCGTCGCCCACGCGTTTCGCAGCCAATCCCCAGAGGATCCACCATGTCCGTCGAGCGTTCCCGCCTGCCCTTCGCCCCTGCCGCCCTGGCACTCGCCCTGGGCCTCGTCTTCACTGGCGGGGCGCGCGCGCAGAGCCTGCAGGATCTGTACGAAGCGGCGCGCGGCTACGACGCCACCTTCCAGGCGGCGCGCGCGCTGCTCGATTCGGCGCAGTACCGCACCGAACAGGCCAAGGCGCTGAACCGGCCCTCGGTCGGCTTGCAGGTCGCGGCCACGCGATCGAGCAGTGACACGCCTTACTCCAGCACGCTGAACTCCGACACCAATTCGGTGAGCGCAGGCATCAGCGGCTCGCAGAGCCTGTTCAACCGCGCCAACAGCGCCACCATCGACCAGGCCGACAAGTCGCTGTCGGTCTCGCGCGCCGAATTCGAGGCGGCCGAGCAGGACCTGATCGTGCGCGTGGCGCAAGCCTACTTCGACGTGCTGGCAGCGCAGGACACGCTGGGCACCACGCGCTCCAACAAGACCTTCATCAGCGAGCAACTCGCGTCGGCCAAGCGCAATTTCGAAGTCGGCACGGCGACGATCACCGACACGCGCGAGGCACAGGCCCGCTTCGACCTCGCCACCGCGCAGGAGATCGCTGCCGAGAACGACCTGCGCACCAAGAGCATCGCGCTGGACGTGCTGGTCGGTCGCAGCAATGTCACGCCCAAGGGCCTGGCCGTGCCGGTGGTGCTGCCGCCGGTGCTGCCGCCGTCGGTCGACGAATGGGTGCTGCGTGCCGATGCCGAGCACCCGACGGTGCGCCGCGCCGCGCTCGGCCTGGACGTGGCCCGCCTGGAGACCGAGAAGGCCCGTGCCGGCAACCTGCCCACGGTGGCACTGAACGGCAGCATCGGCAAGGGCCGTGTGTCGAGCAGCGGCGACCTCGCCGCGCCGCCGTTCTCGTTCAACAGCTCGGGCAATTCCACCAACACGAGCATCGGCGTCACGCTGAACATGCCGCTGTTCGCCGGCTACGCAATCCAGAACCGCATCAAGGAGACGCTGGCACTGGAAGAGAAGTCGCGCAACGATCTCGACGCCGCGCGCCGCGGCGTGGCCCAGGGCACGCGCCAGGCATTCTACGGCGTGCAGTCGGGCCTCGCACAGGTGAAGGCGCTGGAGGCGGCCGAGTCGTCCAGCCAACTGGCGCTGGAAGCCACGCAGCTCGGCTACAAGGTCGGCGTGCGCGTCAACCTGGACGTGCTGAATGCGCAGACCCAGCTCTTCAGCACCAAGCGCGACCTCGCCAAGGCGCGCTACGACGTGCTGCTGGGCAGCCTGCGCCTGCGCCAGGCGGCCGGCCAGCTCAAGCCCGAAGACGTGGCGGCGCTGAACCAGTTGCTGGCGCGCTGAGCGCCACGCGATACGCCGTTCGACCCGGCCGTCAGTCGGCCGCCAGCGGGCCGCGAACGTCGGCCACTCGGCCGAGCGCGTCCAGGCGCAGCAGCAGTTGCAGTTCGGGCTCACCGGCGAAACCGGCATCGATCGCCTGCGCCGTGTGCAGCAGTTCGCCCAGCGCGACCAGCGCCGCCTCCTTGTCGAGCGGAGCCGCGAGGCCGAGCGCCCTCGCCTGAAGCGCGCGGCCCAGCGCCGCGTCGGCCTCGACCGCGGCGCGCAGACTCTCCATCGCGCCGCGCAGCACCGCCGCCGCCGAAGGGGCTGCCTCGCCCAGTGCCAGGCGCAGCGCGTGCCAGCCGGCCAGCATGCGCGCGGCGCAGCGCGCCAGACGCCTGCGAGACTCGTACTCCTGCCACAACGCGGCCCAGTCGGCCGCGGCGCTTGCGTCGAAGGGCTCGAGGGCGAGCTGCGACTGCAATCGGCCGCGCAGGGCGCCGACGGCGTCGATCGCCGCGCGCCATGACGCCTCGGCCTGCACGCAGAAGTCGGCCACGCGGGCCACGAACACCGGCTTGCGGATCACGCCGGCATGGTTTTCCTCCACCTCGCGCAGGTAGCGGGTCAGGTCCTGCAGCAAAGCCTTGAGACGGTCGTCGCCCGGCGCCGGGCGCTTCAGAATCACGCCGGCATCGGCCTGGATGGAACCTACCCGCGAGCGCAGCGAGCGCAGGTAGACCGGCGCGCAGCGCAGCGCCAGCACGATCGCCGCCAGCGGCGCGGCGCGCGCGGAGTCCAGCGACTGCGCCGGCTGGGCGCGCAGCGTGCCGCCCGGCGCCGAAGCGATCTCGCCACGGGCCAGCGCCAGCGCCGTGCCGGCACGCAGCCGCAGGCAGTAGAGATCGGCCTCGGACGGCGGCACGGACGGCGCCAGCAAGGACGCATGAGCAAGTGCCGCGGCCAGGGTCTCGCGCTGCATCGGCGTGCAGTGCACCGCCGGCGCATGCTCCCAGGCGGAGGCGCAGGCGCGCTCCAGGGTCAGCACCGGCTCCGGCGCACCATCGCGCAACTCATAGCGCCGCGCCCGTGCCGCCACCAGCGTGGTGGGGGGCTTCACGGCGGGCGGCGCCACCAGCGCAGCGACCGGGTTGCCCTGCGGCGCGCCGGCGGCCGGCTGCGGTGCCAGCACGTTGGCCACCGAGGCGGTGCCTGCCGATACTGCAGCCGATTTCGCGGCGCCCTGTCTCGCCAGGATGGCCGCCGCGTCCGGCTTCCCCGCACCCGGCCCGGGGGGCCCGACACGCGGCTTGCGCAGCAGCATGACGGCCAGCACGGTGCAGACCACCGCGAGCACCATCACCAGCCACCAGAGCGCGTCACCCGTCATGTCCATCTCCAGGACGCCATCGTGCCACGAACGCTGCCCCGCTGCGAGGTCGGCGAAGCGCTTGCTGGATTCGCTTGTTCAGCTTCTCGCGGCGGTTCGCCCGGTGCGATCACCTTCGTCGAGCCGGCCGTCGACACCGTGCTGCACGATTTCTTCGAGAGGTACTGGCGCGATCGGCGCTGGACTGCTCGCCTGGACGCACTGAAGAGCGGCTGGTCAGCCCTTGGCAGCCGCCTTGCGCGCCAGCGCCTCGATGGCCATCACGTAGCCGTCGACGCCGAAGCCGACGATGATGCCGGCCGCCACCGGGGAGAGCCACGAGTGGTGGCGAAAGCTCTCCCGGGCATGCACGTTGCTGATGTGCACCTCGATCACCGGCACCTCGATGGCACGGATGGCGTCGTGCAGTGCCACCGAACTGTGCGAGTAGGCGCCGGCGTTGAACACCACCCCGGCCACGCCGCCGGCCTTGTAGCCGCGGCCGGCCTCGTGCAGGGCGTCGATCAGCACGCCCTCGTGGTTGGACTGCCGGCACTCGACCGCGAAGCCCAGCTTCTGGCCCGCGGCGTTGCACAAGGCCTCGACGTCGGCGAGCGTCATGCTGCCGTAGGTGGCCGGCTCGCGCGTGCCGAGCAGGTTGAGATTGGGGCCGTTGAGGACGAGGATGGTGGGCATGGAATTCTCGCGGTCAGGCCGGTGACGGCACCCGTGTTTGTACCTCAGTCCAGCAGCTGCTCACCTGATCGGCCATGCGCTGCGCGGCGCCGCGGTGCTCGGCGGCGAAGCTGCGGCAACGCTCGCCCGCATCGGCCAGGCGCTGCGCATCGCCGAGCAGCGCGAGCGCCTGCGCGAGGCCGGCCTCGATGCCCTCGACGCGCAGCGCGGCACCGGCGGCCTCGGCCAGCACGGCCGCTTCGGCAAAATTGAAGGTGTGCGGCCCCATCACCACCGGGCAACCGCAGGCCGCAGCCTCGATCAGGTTCTGCCCGCCCAGCGGCGCGAAACTGCCACCGAGCAGCGCCACCTGGGCGAGGCCGTAATACAGCGGCATCTCGCGCATCGAGTCGCCGAGCCAGGCGTCGGCGGCCAGCGCCGCAGCGCCCGGCACTTCTCCCCAATCGCTGCGCCGCGCGATGTTCAGGCCGGACGCGCGCATCAGCGCCGCCACCTCGTCGAAACGCTGCGGATGACGCGGCACGATCACCAGCAGCGGCGGCGCCGCCAGCGTGCTGCGCAGGCGCGCCCAGGCGCCGAGCAGCGGCGCCTCCTCGCCCTCGCGCGAGACGGCGAACAGCAGCACCGGCCGCGCCAGCGCCGCACGCCAGGCCTGGCCGCGCTCGAGCAGCGCCGCATCGGGTGCCAGGTCGTACTTGAGGTTGCCGCACACGCGAACCTCGCGCGCGCCGGCGCTGCGCAGGCGCTGCGCATCGGCCTCGCTTTGCGCGAGCACCAATGACAAGGCCTCGACCGCCGGCCGCAGGATGGCGTCGAAACGTTCGCCGCGCCGGCGGCTCTTCTCGCTCAGCCGAGCGTTGGCCAGCACCAGCGGGATGCCGCGCACCTGTGCAGCCGGCAGCAGGTTGGGCCAGACCTCGGTCTCCATCAGCACGCCGATGGCGGGCTCGAAGTGCACGAGGAAACGTCGCACCGCTGCGGGTGTGTCGAAGGGCAGCCAGGTCTGCCGGTCGCCTTCGCGCAGCAGTTCCTGGCCGGCGGCGCGGCCGGTGGCGGTGCTGTGCGTGAGCAGCAGGCGCAGGCCGGGCCGGCGCGCGCGCAAGGCCTCGATCAGCGCCGCGGCGGCGCGCGTCTCGCCGAGCGAGACGGCGTGCAGCCAGAGCCAGCCCGAACTCGGCGCGTCGCGGTAGCGGCCCAGGCGTTCGCCGATCGCTTCGCGGTACAGGGGCTCGGCACGGCCGCGCCACCACAGGCGCAACAAGTACAGCGGTTGCGCCAGCACGAGCAGCGCCGAATACAGCGAACGGGCGGCGCGCACGCGCCACGGCAGCGTCACGAGGCCGCGACCAGCACGTTGCTCCAGGCCAGCCAGGTTGCCTGGACGGTGGGGATCGGCCGCCCTTCCAGCGCCACCTGGTGCCGGTGGCCATGGCTCGGCTGCGGGCCGGTGCGCCAGGCGGTCGGGTGGTTGTAGAGCTGCACATGCGGCATGTCCAGCGCCACGGCGATGTGGCTTAGGCCACTGTCCACGCCGATCACGCCCTGCGTGAGCGCGAGGCGGTCGAGCACCGCGTCCAGGCCGAGCGAAGGCCAGACGTCGACGTGGAAGGCCTTCTCGAACTGCAGCCCGGCGGCGATCATCTCGGCGCGCGTCTGCTCCATCTCGTTGCCCTGCGGCAGCGCGATGCGCCAGCCGGCGTCGATGACGCGCTTGCCGAGCTGCACCCAGTGGTCGGTGGGCCAGAGCTTGTCGTCGCGCGAGGTGCCGTGCACGAAGGCCACCGTCGGCGTGGCGGTGCGGAAGACGCGCTGCTTCGGGTTCAGGCCGTACTTCGCCGGCCCTTCCGGCGGCTTGCCGAGCACGGCGGCCACCAGTGCGCGCGAGCGGTCCATCGCATGGATGTGCGGCTCGACGCGGATCGCATGGTCGACCAGCCAGCCGGCCGGCGCCTCGTAGCTCGAGCCCTCTGTCTGGTTGCCCAGGCCGAAGCGCGTGCCGCGCGCCAGCCGCGCCACCAGGGCCGATTTGGTCAGGCCCTGCAGGTCGATGATGGCGTCGTACTGCTCCTGCTGCAGCGCCGCGCGGAAGGCGCGCCACTCGGCACGCACGCTGGGCATCCACCAGCCGCGGCGCCAGCGGCGCAGCGAGCATTCGATGACGCGGTTCACACCGGCCACGCGGCGCACCAGCGGCGCGAAGGCCGGCTCGACGACCCAGTCGATCAGCGCATCGGGGTGGGCGGCGCGGATGTCCTGCACCGCCGGCATGGCGTGCACCACGTCGCCCAGCGAGGAGAGCTTGACGATGAGGACCTTCATGCGCTCGTCCGGCTTTCAGTGCGCCGCCGCCGCGACATGGGCATCGGGCTTGACGGCACGCAGCGCGGCCATCACCTCGGCCTCGATGCGCTTGAGCGCTGCGGGCGTGTGGCCCTCGAAGCGCAGCACCAGCACCGGCGTGGTGTTGGAGCTGCGGATCAGCCCGAAGCCATCGTCGTATTCGACACGCAGCCCGTCGATGGTGATCACCTCGCGCGCGCCGGGGAACTTCGCCGTCTCGAGCAGCTTCTGCACGACGCGCTTCGGTTCGCCCTCGGCGCAGGCCACGTTCAACTCGGGCGTGCTGTGGCTGGTCGGCAGTGCATCGAGCACGGCACTCGGGTTCTTAGAGCGCGACAGGATTTCGAGCAGCCGCGCCGCGGTGTAGGTGGCGTCGTCGAAGCCGTACCAGCGTTCGCCGAAGAAGATGTGGCCGCTCATCTCGCCGGAGATCGGCGAATCCAGCTCGCGCATCTTCGCCTTGATCAGCGAGTGCCCGGTCTTCCACATCAGCGGCACGCCGCCGGCCGCACGGATCGCCGGGGCCAGTCGCTGGCTGCACTTGACGTCGAAGATCACCGTGCCACCCGGCCGACGCTGCAGGATGTCGGTCGCGTAGAGCATCAGCTGACGGTCGGGGTAGATGATGTGGCCGTCGACGGTGACCACGCCGAGCCGGTCGCCGTCTCCGTCGAAGGCCAGGCCGAGTTCGGCACCGCTGGACTTCACGGTGCGGATCAGGTCGGCCAGGTTTTCCGGCTTGCTCGGGTCGGGATGGTGGTTGGGGAAGTCGCCGTCGACATCGGAATACAGCTCGATCACCTCGCAGCCCAGCGCGCGCAGGATCGCCGGCGCCGAGGCGCCTGGGATGCCGTTGCCCGAGTCGACCACGATCTTCATCTTGCGCGCGAGCTTGCAGTCGCCGGCGATGCGCGCCAGGTACTCGGCACCGATGTCCATTGCCGCCGAGCGGCCGGCGGCACGCGTGTAGTGCTGCGTCTCGATGCGACGGCGCAGCGCCTGGATGGCGTCGCCGTAGATGGCCTTTCCGGCCAGCACCATCTTGAAGCCGTTGTAGTCCTTCGGGTTGTGGCTGCCAGTGACCTGGATGCCGCTGCTGCAGCCGTGCGCGCCGCGCGTGGCGGCCACGTAGTAGAGCATCGGCGTGGTCACGGCGCCGAGATCGACCACGTCGAGCCCGGTGGAGGCCAGGCCGCGAATCAGCGCCGCCGCCAGGCCCGGGCCGGACAGACGGCCGTCGCGCCCCACCGCCACGGCGCGCTCGCCCGCGTCGATGGCCTCGCTGCCGAAGGCCCGCCCCAGGTGTTCCGCGAAGACCTCGTCGATGCTCGCGCCGACCACGCCGCGGATGTCATAGGCCTTGAAGATGCTGGGGTCGACGTGCATGAAGTCGTCTGGGTTGAGAATCGGCGCATTGTAGGGAGGCTGCGCCTGGATACCGCACTGCTCGTCATCGCGTTCGGCGCCGCCCTCGCCGGCTTCGTGCAAGGCCTGTCGGGCTTCGGTTTCGGGCTCACCGCGATGGCCGTCTGGGCCTGGGCGCTGGAGCCGCGGCTGGCCGCCGTGCTGGCCGTGCTGGGCGCGCTGACCGGCCAGTTGCTGGCCGCCGCCACGGTGCGCCGCGGCTTCGACCTGCAGCGCCTGTGGCCCTTCGTGGCCGGCGGGCTGGCCGGGCTGCCGCTGGGCCTGTGGCTGCTGCCGCGGCTGGACGTGCCGCTGTTCCGCGCCCTGCTCGGCGGCCTGCTGGTCGTCTGGTGCCCGCTGATGCTGATGGCGCCGCGGCTGCCGCGCATCCAGCGCGGCGGGCGTCTGGGCGACGCGGTCTCGGGTGTCGCGGGCGGCGTGATGGGCGGCCTGGGCGGCTTCACCGGCGCGATCCCGACGCTGTGGTGCACGCTGCGCGGCTTCGACAAGGACACGCAGCGAGCGGTGATCCAGAACTTCAACCTGGCGATGCTGACGGTCACCTTCGTCGCCTACCTGGCGGGCGGCATCGTCACGCGAGACATGCTGCCGATGATCCTGCTGGTGCTGCCGGCGATGCTGCTGCCGGCGCTGATCGGCATGCGTGTGTACATCGGCATCAGCGAGGTGGCCTTCCGGCGCATCGTGCTGTGGCTGCTCACGGCCTCGGGCGTGGCGCTGCTCTCGGCGGCCCTGCCGGTGCTGCTGAAGCGTTAGGCATGCGTCACGCGAAGCGGCCGTGCAGGAACCAGCCGGCGGCCTCGCGGCCGGGCAGCCGCGCGCGGTAGATCCACACCAGCGCGCCCTCGGTGTCTTCGGCGATGAAGTAGTCGCGCTCTGCCAGGGCATGGTCCCACCAGCCGGCCTCGATGCGCTCCGGCCCGCTGAGCAACTGCAGCGCGCGGCCCGCGAGCAGCGGCTGCGCGGCGCGCTCGGGCAGCGGCTCGGGCGGCGCGAGCAGCCACACCGGCCGCAGCGGCGCGGGCGGCACCGCCACCGAGGCGCCGCGCTGGCCCACGCGCGCCGCGTCGGCCGGCCGGGTGGCGCTGGCGCACTCGGGCCGATGGTCGTGCACGGCCTGCAGGCGCTGCACATGCTCGGCCCCGAGCCGCGCCTGCAGCCGCTCGACCAGCCGCACCAGGCCTTCGCGCTCGCTCGCCGCGCTGGGGAACAGCTCGCCGCTGGGTGCCTCGCCGGGCACGATCTCGCGCGCGGCCAGGCGCAGCTCCAGCGTGGGCGCGGGCAGCTGCAACTGCGCCAGCCGTTCGCGCAGCAGCACCTGCAGGTGCACCGGGTCGCGCGAGGGCTCGGCCAGCGAGACGGACAGCAGGGTCTGCGCCGGCACCTGCGCATCGCTGCGCCAGCGCGGCTCGTGCTGCATGGCCAGCACGAAGCCGCGCACGAAGGCGTGCTGCGCGGCCAGCCAGGCGGCCAGGCGAGCCAGCAGCAAGCCGGCCGCGTGCAGCACCTGCTCGGTGCTGTCGGCGCGGGCGAACAGCTCCAGCCGGCTCTCGAACTGCGGTGGCAGCGTGATCGGCACGCGCGGGTCGGGCCGCTCGCCATAGGCGCGGTCGAGGTCAGCCAGCAGCGCCGGCCCGAAGCGCCGCGCCAAGCCGGAGCGCGGCAGCCGGCGCAGGTCGGCGAGCGTGCCCAGGCCCATGCCCTGCAGCGCCTCCCAGTGCTCGCGACCGGGGCCGAGCAGCCACACCGGCGTGGTGTCGAGCGCACGCTGCATCTCGGCTGCCTCGCTCGCATGCACGCGGCGCGGCCCGCGCGCGAGCAGCGCGGCGCCCAGCGGCGTGGGTGCGCTCGCGGCATGCACGCGGTGGCCCAGCGGCGCGACCGCCGCGCGCAGCCGCAGCAGCAGCCGCGCGTGGCCGCCGAAGTAGCGCAGGCTGGCGCGCACCTCGAGCAGCACGGTGTCGGCGCCGCGAGACGGGTCGTGCGAAGGCTGCACGCACACGCTCGGCGTGAAGGCCAGCGCGGCGTGGGCGATGGCCGTCAGCGCGGCCGCATCACGCGCCGCATCGGCCTGGCCGATCAGCAGGTCGGGCGCAAGCGCCAGCGCGGTGGCGCGCTTCTGGCCGGGCTCGACACCGAGCGCCTGCGCCTCCGCGTTGACGGTGGCGATGTGGTGCGCATCGACGAGCGCGAGCGGCGATTGCGCCTGCTCGCCCGTCAGCGTGGCGGCGAACGATTCGAGCGACAGCAGCGGCAGGTGCAGGGCGATCCAGAGCACGGTTCTTGTCCATGCCTGCAGTCAGCCGAGGTCGACGAAGGTGGCCACCGTCAGCGCCGGAGCCGGCAGCACACGCTCGGCGCTGCGGCGCTGCCGCGCCGCGTCGGACAGCACCGGCGGCAGTGCCAGCGTGATCGGCGACTCCAGCGGCGGGCCGCGGCGCTTGAGCACGCGCAGCGCCAGCATGTCGGGACCGGCCGCGCGCAGCGCCAGGCGCAGCGGCGCGGCGCTCGGCCGCTGCTCGGCGGCGGTTTCGCGCAGCACGAAGGCGGCGCCGTCGTGGGCCTGCGCCGCGAGCTGCAGGCGGCGCAGCCGCTCGGCGCGCAGGCGCGGCGGCAGCCAGGCCACCAGTGCACCGACGTGGCCACTCTTGAGCGCCTGCTCGAAGGCCCACAGGCTGTCGCTGCCGGGCACGACGCGGGTGCGCGTCTGCACCACCAGCAGCTGCTCGACGTCGAGGCCGAGCTGCGCGAGTGCCCAGGCCGAGAGCTGCGCCGGCGGGTCGAACAGCATCACCAGCCGGCCGCCGCGCTGCGCCGTCGCGAGGCTGGGCGCGAGCAGGCGCACCTCGCCCACGCCAGGGTGAGGCAGCAGCAGTTCGGTGAGCGCGCGGCGCGGCCAGCCGCCGCCGGGCAGCTGTGCATCGAGCGCCGCGAAACCGCTGGTCACGCCGTCGCCGCGCGGCCGGCCGAGCTGGTGGCCGAGCCACAGCCCAGGATGCAGATCCTGCAAAGCGAGTGCGGCGGGAAAGCGGTCCATTCGGATACTGTACTTTTATACAGTATCCAGTTCAATACGTGCCTTGAACAAGTACATGGTTGCCTGAAGCAACTTAACTGCCCAGAATCGACCCATGACTGCGCCCACACCGGACGACGCCCGCATCGATGCCGCACGGCGCTTCGCCCGCTTCTACACCCGCCACATCGGCGCACTGCACGAAGGACTGCTCGACAGCCCCTTCACTCTGACCGAATCGCGGCTGCTGTGGGAGCTCGCCCACCGTGAGCACTGCAGCGCCGCCACGCTGGCGCGCGAGCTCGATCTCGATGCGGGCTACCTGAGCCGCCTGCTGCGCGGGCTGAAGGAACGCGGCCTGGTGCGCAGCACACGCTCGGCGCAGGACGCGCGGATCGCCGAGCTGAGCCTGAGCGCCGCCGGCCGGCGCGCCTTCGCGCCGCTGGAGCAGCGCTCGCGCACGAAGATGCAGGCGCTGCTCGCACGGCTCGACGACGGACAGCAGCAGCAGGTGCTGCGCTCGATGGCGCAGATCGAACGCGCGCTCGACGACAGCGAAGGCCGCGCGCCACCGGCCTGTGTGCTGCGCGCCCATCGCCCGGGCGACATCGGCTGGATCATCGCCCGCCACGGTGCGCTCTATGCCCAGGAGTACGGCTACGACAGCCGCTTCGAGGCGATGGTCGCACGCATCGGCGCCGACTTCCTCGAGCGATTCGACCCGGCGCGCGAAGCCTGCTGGATCGCCGAGCGCAACGGCGTCAATGTCGGCTGCGTCGCGCTGGTCCAGGCCCGCGACGACACGAGCGGAGCGGTCATCGAAGCCACGGCGCAGCTGCGCCTGCTGCTGGTCGAGCCGGCCGCGCGCGGCCTCGGCCTGGGCGAGCGGCTCACGGCCGAGTGCGAACGCTTCGCACGCGACAAGGGCTACCGGCGCATCGTGCTGTGGACCAACGCCAGCCTGGCGGCCGCACGTGGCATCTACCGCAAGGCCGGCTACCGGCTCACCGGCAGCGAGTCGCACCGCAGCTTCGGCCTGGACCAGGTCGGCGAAACCTGGGAGATGACCCTGGCATGACGACTGCGAACGCCCCCTGCCCCTGCGGCACCGGCCAGCCCTACGCGCAGTGCTGCGGCCGCTACCACGCCGGCGCGCTGCACCTGCAGGCGCCGGATGCCGAACGGCTCATGCGCTCGCGCTACAGCGCCTACACGATGGGACTGGCCGACTACCTGCTGGCCACCTGGCACGCGAGCACGCGCCCGGCCGCGCTGGAGCCCGATCCGCCGGGGTTGAAATGGCTGGGGCTGGACCTGCGCCACCACGCGCGGCAGGACGAGGACCATGCCACGGTGAGCTTCGTCGCGCGCAGCAAGCTCGGCGGGCGCGCCCATCGCCTGCAGGAGACGAGCCGCTTCGTGCGAGAACTCGGGCGCTGGTACTACGTCGACGGCGACGTGGCCTGAAGCCTGCGCTTCAGGCGAATTCCTGCCGCACGCCGGCCGACATCAGCCGGTGGATGATCCAGCCGAGCAGCGCGCAGGCCACCAGCGTCATCGCCGCGCCCATCGCGCGCGCTGCGGTGACGAAGCCGCCGAACACGCCCAGCGCCTTCTGCGGCAGCGGCGCGCTGCTCAGCGTGGCATCGACCACCGACTGCACCACCTCGTGCTGGAACCACAGGCCCAGCAGGTTGGCGACGATGGCCAGCACCAGCATGCCGATGAAGACGCGGCGCGCCCAGTCCAGGCGCAGCAGCAGCCCGATCGCCGAGGCCAGCGTGGCCAGCGAGACCACCAGCCCGGCACCCACCACCCATGGCAGGTAGGCGATCAGCAGCCCGGTGAGCAGCGGCAGCGGGTGCTGCGCGCCGCTGGTCTGCCAGCCGGGCAGCAGCGAGGCCACCGCCGCGTTCTGCACCAGCGCCGAGGCGCTGGCCAGCAGCGCCAGGGCGATGAACACCCAGGCCACCGTGGTGACGAACAGGGATCGGGATCCGACGTTGAAGGTCTGCGGCATGGTGGTGGCTCCGGGCGCGCGGTGCACTGCACCGTTGCGTCCGATTGTGCGAATCGATGTGTGACAGGACATCCCACACCCGCAGGCATCCCCCCCGAGCACGGGATGGTTTGTGCGTTCGCCGCCACAGGCGGCCGTGCGGCCCGATCGTCAGACCGTCTCGGGCACCATCGTGATCGCGCCGCAGGGGCACTCGGCGGCGCACAGGCCGCAGCCCTTGCAGTAGTCGAGGTTGAACTCGAAACGCTTGCCCGGGCCGAGCTTGATGACGGCGTTGTCGGGGCACACGCCGTAGCAGTTGTCGCACTCGAAGCAGTTGCCGCAGCTCAGGCAGCGGCGCGCCTCGAACAGGGCATTGCCCTCGTCCAGGCCGCCCTGCACCTCGTCGAAGCTGGTCTGGCGCCGCGCGAGGTCGAGCAGCGGCCGCACCGTCGCCGGCGCGTCGCTGTAGTACCAGGGGTTGAGCTTGTCGAAGCCCGCCGTCTCGTGCTTCTTCGTCGCGGGCACGCTGGCGCCGCGCAGCCACGCGTCGATGTGCTTCGCCGCCTTCTTGCCGTGGCCCACCGCCACGGTGACGTTGCGCTCGGCCGGCACCATGTCGCCGCCGGCGAACACGCCCGGCCGGCCGGTCATCATGTGCGAGTCGACCTGCACCACGCCGTCGTGGACCGCCAGGCCCGGCACGCCGTCGAGCAGCGAGAGATCGACGTCCTGGCCGAGGGCCAGCACCAGCGAATCGGCCTTCAGCGTCTCGAACTCGCCGGTGGGCTGCGCCTTGCCCTCGGCGTCGAGCACCATCTTCTCGACCGTCAGCTCGCCGGCGTCGGCCTGGCGGATGGTCGACAGCCACTTGATCGTCACGCCTTCCTGCAGCGCTTCTTCGACCTCGAAGTCGTGCGCCGGCATGCGGTCGCGCGTGCGCCGGTAGACGATCACCGCCTCGGTGGCGCCCAGTCGTCGCGCGGTGCGCGCCATGTCGATCGCCGTGTTGCCGCCGCCATAGACGACGACGCGGCGGCCGAGCATCGGCTTGTCCTCGCCGTCCATGCTGCGCAGCACCGACACCGCGTCGAGCACGCGCGCCGAGTCGCCGGCCGGGATGAAGCTGCGCTTGGCGATGTGCGCGCCGACGGCGAGGAAGGCAGCGTCCAAACCCTCGTCGCGCATCGTCGCCTGCAGGTCGGCGACCTTGGTATCCAGCCGGATCTGCACGCCCATCGCGACGATGCGCGCCACCTCCGCGTCGAGCACCTCGCGCGGCAGCCGGTACTTGGGGATGCCGAAGCGCATCATGCCGCCCGGCCGCGGGCCGGCCTCGAACACGGTGACGCGGTGGCCGAGGCGTCGCAGGTGGTAGGCCGCGCTCAGGCCCGATGGCCCGGCGCCGACGATGCCGACATGGCGGCCGGTCTCGGCCGCCGGCGGCTCGAACTGCCAGCCCTGCTTCAGCGCCTCGTCGCCGAGGAAACGCTCGACCGCGTTGATGCCCACCGGCGCGTCGATCTGGCCGCGGTTGCAGGCGCCCTCGCACGAGTGATAGCAGACGCGGCCCATGATGGCCGGGAACGGGTTGTCGCGCACCAGATGCCGCCACGCGGCCTCGTAGTGGCCAGCCTCGGCGTGGAACAGCCAGCCCTGGATGTCTTCACCGGCCGGGCATTGCTGGTTGCACGGCGGCAGGCGGTCGACGTAGACCGGCCGGCTCGAGCGCCACGAGCCGGTCTTGTTGGCCAGTGAGGAGCCGACGTCGAGCGTGATCGCGAAGGGCTTGTCCATGGTCACACCGCTTCCGTGGCAGGGTCGAGCAGGCCGTACTGGCGGATGTTGCGATCGGCCAGGGCCTGCAGGTGCGCGATGACGTCGTCGCGCCGCTGCGGCGCGAACAGGTGGGCGAAGCGCTTCTGCGGCTTCAGGTAGTCCTCGACCGGCACGCGGCGGCGGATCTTCGAGACCGCCGTCACCTCGCCGTGCTCGGCCTCGAACACCGGGAAGCTGCCCGACTGCTGGGCCAGCCTCGCCAGCCGGATGGTGTCGTGCGAGGCCGAACCCCAGCCTAACGGGCATGGCACCAGCACGTGCAGGTAGCGCGCGCCGCGCAGCGTCATCGCGTGCTCGACCTTCGCCTCCAGGTCGTGCAGGTCGGCCACGGTGGCGGTGGCGACATACGGGATGCCGTGCGCCATCGCGATGCGCGGCAGGTTCTTGCCCTGGCCGAACACGTTGCCCGGCTGGGCGCCCACCGCCGGCGTGGTGGCGGTGCGCGCCGCGGCCGGCGTGGCCGACGAGCGCTGCACGCCGGTGTTCATGTAGGCCTCGTTGTCGTAGCAGATGTAGAGCACGTCGTCGTTGCGCTCGAACATGCCCGAGAGGACCCCGAAGCCGATGTCGGTGGTGCCACCGTCGCCGCCCTGTGCGAGCACGCGCACGTCGGTGCGGCCCTTCACCTTCATTGCCGCCGCGATGCCGGTGGCCACCGCCGCGGTGTTGCCGAACAGCGAGTGGATCCACGGCAGCTGCCACGATGTCTCCGGGTACGGCGTGGAGAACACCTCCAGGCAGCCGGTGGCATTGGCCGCGATGAGCTTGCCGCTGGCCGCGCGCATCGCCGCATCCACCGCATAGCGTGCGCCGAGCGCCTCGCCGCAGCCCTGGCAGGCGCGGTGGCCGGAGTTGATGGCGTTGCTGCGCTCGGTGCTGGCCTGCACGCTGCGCTGCTCCGGCGCGAGCAGCCGGTTGCCGACGGTGAAGGTGCCGGTCTGGTAGAACTTGATCGTCTGTGCTGTCATGGCCTGGCCCTCAGCTGACCCGCGACGCGACGGTGCCGACATCGCGCAGCATGGACTCGGCTGCCGGCCCGGTGCGCTCGCCGCTGCGCTCGCGTTCGAGCTGGCGCTCCACCACCTTCCAGTCCATGTCGAGGAAGGTCAGCGGCTCCAGCGTGTCGGCGATCGCCTCGGTGAAGATGCGCTGCAGCGAGGCCTGCGTGATCGCGCGGCCGCCCAGCCCGGCGATCACCGTGTAGCCGTTGCGCCGCGTGCCCGACATCGCCATGCGCACGTCGTTGGCGAGGATGCCGCCCAGCCCGACCGAGAAGCTCTTCTCCAGCACCACCACCCGCTCGGCATGCACCAGCGCCTCGCGCACCGCCGCCAGCGGGAACGGCCGGAAAGAAGTGATGCCCAGCACGCCGATGCGCTCGCCCTCGTCGCGCATCGCGTCGACCGTGTCCTTGATCGTGCCGAGCACCGAGCCGAGCGCCACGACGATGGTGTGAGCGTCCTCGCAGCGGTAGCAATGCAGCAGCCCGCCGCTGTCGCGGCCGAACTGAGCCTTGAACTCCGCGGCGATCTGCGGGATGCGCTCCAGCGCGCGCATCTGCCGCGCGTGCGCCAGGTAGCGCACCTCGGTGAAGGCCTCCGGCCCGACCATCGCGCCGATGCTCACCGGCTCGGCCGGGTCCAGCACCTGGCGCGGCACGTAGGGCGGCAGGAAGGCATCGACCTGCGCCTGCGTGGGCATGTCCACGCGTTCGTAGGCGTGCGTGAGGATGAAGCCGTCCATGCACACCATCACCGGCAGGCTCATCTCCTCGGCGATCTTGAAGGCCTGGATGTGCAGGTCCAGCGCCTCCTGGTTGGTCTCGGCGAACAGCTGGATCCAGCCGCAGTCGCGCTGGCTCATCGAGTCGCTGTGGTCGTTCCAGATGTTGATCGGCGCGCCGATGGCACGGTTGGCCACCGTCATCACGATCGGCAGGCCCAGGCCCGAGGCGTTGTAGACCGCCTCGGCCATGAACAGCAGTCCCTGGCTGGCGGTGGCGGTGTAGGCGCGCGCGCCGGCCGCCGAGGCGCCGATGGCCACGCTCATCGCCGCGAATTCGCTCTCGACGTTGACGAACTCGCAGGGCGCGAGCGAGCCGTCCTTCACCAGCTCGCCGAGCGCCTCGACGATGTGCGTCTGCGGCGAGATCGGGTACGCGCAGATCACATCGGGGCGCGACAGCGCCACCGCCTCGGCGACGGCGCGCGAGCCTTCAGTCTGCTTGAGCATGGGACAGTTCCTCCATCTCGCGCGTCACGTAGTCGAAGGCCTCGGTCGCCGCGGCCACGTTGCCCTCGGCCACCTTGCCGGCGAACTTGTCGCGGATGGCATGCGCCACGGCGTCCAGCGTGATCAGCCCACTGATCGCCGCGAAGCCGCCGAGCAGCGCCGCATTCGGCAGCGGCCGGCCGACATGCCGCTGCGCGATCTCGCTGGCCGGCACGTTGCACAGGCGTTCGCGGCGAAAGCGCTGGGCGAATTCGCCCACGCCCAGTTCGTCGAAACTGCGCGTCGAGTTGATCAGCACGTAGCCCTCGGGCTGGAGGCCCTGGAACACGTCGACCTGGTGCAGCAGCGTCGGGTCCTGAATGATCAGCGCATCGGGCGCCATCACCGGCTCGCGCAGCCGGATCTCGCGGTCGGCGATGCGGCAGAAGGCCACCACCGGCGCGCCGGTGCGCTCGGAGCCGAAGCTCGGGAAGGCCTGCGCATGGCGGCCCTGCTCGAAGGCCGCGATCGACAGCATCTCGGCGCCGGTCACGACCCCCTGGCCGCCACGGCCGTGGATGCGGATCTGGAACATGCCTCCTCCTGCGCTGCAGTGACTGCATTCTTCGGGCCGCCCCCGCCAGAGGGCTTGTCCTGCATCAAGCGCCGGGCGCGGCGACAATGCCGCTCCGCCTCGCGCGCCGCGCCGCCTTCATGCATCCCGGAATCCTCTACGCTGCCTCCGCCTACGTGCTCTGGGGCCTGTTCCCGCTCTACTTCAGCCATCTCTCCACGGTGCCCGCCACCGAGGTGCTGGTGCACCGCGTGGTGTGGTCGCTGGTGTTCGTGCTCGCCGTGCTGGCCTGGCGCCGGCAATGGGCCTGGCTCGCGCCGACGCTGCGCCAGCCGAGGGTGATCGGCGCCTTCGTCGCCAGCGCGCTGCTGCTGTCGTGCAACTGGCTGACCTACATCTGGTCGGTCAACCACGGCCATGTGGTCGATGCCAGCCTGGGCTACTTCATCACCCCGCTGGTCAACGTGCTGCTGGGCTACACCGTGCTGCACGAACGCCCGCGGCGGCTGCAATGGGCGGCGCTCGCGCTGGCCACGCTCGGCGTCGTCTGGCTCACCGTGGCCGCCGGGCAGCTGCCGTGGATCGCACTGGTGCTGGCGGCGAGCTTCGGCGGCTACGGGCTGCTGCGCAAGATCGCCCCGCTGGGCGCGCTCGAGGGCTTGTCGCTCGAGACCATGCTGCTCGCCCTGCCCGCGCTGGTGGCGCTGCTGCTGTGGTGGGGCCGCGGCCCGACGAGCTTCCCCTCGCCCGACCTCGCCACCAACCTGTGGCTGATCGGCGTGGGGCCGCTGACCGCCGTGCCGCTGCTCCTGTTCGCCGCCGGCGCGCGGCGCATCTCGATGACGACACTCGGCCTGCTGCAGTACATCGGCCCGTCGATCCAGTTCGCGCTGGGCGTGTGGCTGTTCAACGAACCGTTCGGCGGCCAGCGGCTGATCGGCTTCGGGCTGATCTGGGCGGCGCTGCTGGTGTACAGCGCGGACGGCTGGCGGGTGTCGCGCCGCGCGGTGCCGGCGGCGGCCTGAGATGTTCGAACGGATCGGTTCGCGCTAGCGGCGCGGTAGCGCGTTCAACATGACGCCGGCCAGGGCCCTCGCGCGTGCCGAGTCCGGCAACATGCTGATCTTCTGGTAGAGGATCGCGTCGCCGACAAGCAGGTCGATGCGACCATCGCCGTTGAAGTCCGCGGCTGCCGGGCGCATCCACGGACCCGTGTCGCTGCCGAAGCCGTAGACACGCTCGGGCGCGAGGCTGCCGTCGCTGCGGCGCAGGTGCACGCCTGCCAAGCCGTATGTCGCCGAAACGAGGTCGACTCGGGCGTCGCCGTCCACATCCACGGCCAGCAGACCGTTGCGCGATGAACCGACCGCCAGCGCCACGGGAGATGACAGACTGCCGTCGGGCTGCTGCAGTACAAGCCGGGTATCGGTGAAGAACGAAGAGCTGGCTGCAGCGTCGAGCAACCCGTCGCCATTCATGTCGAGCAGATCGAGCTTGTTCAGGCCGTAGCTGTTCGGGAACGCGACCGACCGCGGGGTGTCGAACGTCCCGCTGGGCGTTTGCGGAAGCACCAACAGACTGAGTCCGGTGGTGCTTGAGCCGAGCAGAATGATGTCGGGTCACCCATCACCAGTGAGGTCACCACCAGCGATGTCGTCCCAGGAGCCCACCGGCGCGGTCATGGCCGGGATGGCCAATTCCCAAACGCCGGCGCGCATGCGCCAGACCTCGATGCGCTGGACCAGATTCACCAGCAATTCGGGTTGGCCGTCGCGATCCAGGTCGACGACTCTCCCGCTCCGGGCACCGAAGGTGGTGATGTTTCCGGCAGCGACGAATTCGCCGCTGGCCAGCTGCCGCATCCAGCGCGCGGCGCAGCTGCTGCCGCCGAGTGCGACATCGATGCGGCCATCACCGTCGAAGTCGGCGACCTCCATCCAGTCCAGCGACGAGCAGTCGTCGAGTGCGCGAGCGTACGGAACCGGTGCCGACAGCGATCCGTCCGTTCCCTGCAGACGCACGACCAGCGAGCGCTCGAAGGGTGGCGAGCCAGCGCCGGTGAAGAACAGGACGTCGCTGCGGCCGTCGTTGTTCACGTCCGCCGCGACCGAGGCGACGATGCTCAGCAGTGGCACCTGCGGCAGGAGTTCCTGCGGCATGCCGAACCGGCCCTGGTCGGTGACGAAGGAGATCACGTAGGGCTGCCCCAGCGCATTGCCCACCATGTCCGACAGAGTGGCCGGAACGATCAGCGTGTACCGCGTCCCGCGCGCGAGCGGCTGGCGCGGCCGCACGGTGATCGTGTCGCCGGCGAGCACGACCTCTATGGCGACTGGCGGGGCGAACTCCGCACTCAGTGTGAATGTGCTGAACGAGAACGATGCCGGCTCGATGGTCTTGCTGAAGCGGAGCATGAAGAACGTGTCCAGCGGCACGTCGGTCGCCCCTTCGGCCACATTGGAGGACAGGAGCGTCGGGCCGGTTACGTCCAGCGCAAAGCTCCAGCGCCGCTCTGCCTGCAGTGCATTGCCGACCAGATCCGTCGCCGCCGGCGCAATTCGGGCATCGAAGGTCCCGGAAACGGGCGACAGCAGTTCGAACTCCAGCCGGTCGCCCATCGACCGGCACCTTCCGGCGACTGCACGTCCCTGCGCGTCGGTCACCGAGAGCGCGGCACAAACCGAACTCGCCTCCATCGGTTCGCTGAACTGGACGACGACGGTCGGGAACCGTGTCGGCTGCAGACCTTCTGGGCTGACCGACACGATGCCCGGCGCGATCGCCTCGTTTCGCCGACCATCCACCACATACCGCGTCAGCAGCCGCTGCAGCGTCGAGAAGCCCGGCACGTCGACATCACGCCGGACCAGGCCGACTCCGGCGACGTACCAGGCGTTCTCCGTCGTGGCGATGCGCCCGGCACCACCGCCCCCGGTGTAGACGAACTCCATCGTCATCACCGTACGCAGGTGCAGCGTCGCCGCAAAGCTGCCGGCCGGCGTGGACAGCGGTGCGTTGTCGATGACGCTCACGTCGGAACGCACGGCGATGCGCTCGGCCACGCCGTCATAGTCGAGATCGACATCGACGCTGCGGTCCGCCTGAACGAATCGCGCGCCTGGTGTGGTGTCGCCGAAGAGCTTGACCGCCCCGATGGCCATGGTGATCGGGTCGTGGCCGCTGACGGGCACGGCCCAGGTCTCGCCAGACTGGTGGACGATCAGGGTCTCGTTGAGCAGCGCGCCGTCAGCATCCTCGGTGCGAAGCAGGTCGCCGCTCAGCCCTGCGACGACAGCAGGTCCGGTCGAGCGAACCGCCATGCGGACGATGCTTTCGGTGTAGTGCCAGCTGCTGTTTGCCGAACTGGGCAGATAGTCTCCACCGCCACCGCTGCCGGGACCCGCCGACCCACCTCCGCCACCGCCGCAGCCGCCAAGCATGAATGCCAACAGCCAGGCCACTGCGCGGCCACACGACACCTTCACCATGCCGCCATCTCCCTGCGGATTTTCCGGCGCAGGGCGCCGTACCCGGCGATTTTGCCAGCGGCACGGCCGGCAACAGCCCCGGTTCGAGGGGGCTGCAGCGGCCTCAGCGCAGGTCGCCCGCCAGGCTGGCCAGCGACTCGGCTGATATCACCACGTGCGCCGGATAGTTCGTGTGGTCGCAGCCGAGCTTGACGCTGGCGCCGGCGCGCACCGCATCGCGCGCGGCCGCCGGGAACTCGAAGCGCACGAAGTGCACTGACGAGGTCTTCTCCTCGTTCTCGCGGTCAAGGTCTTCGTCGGCGATGGCGTAGATGCGCGCATGGCCCTCGACCTCGACGAACATGCGGTCCTCCACGCCGATCAGCCGCGCCAGTTCGCGCTTGCGCTCGTGCGGATCGGGGTACTCGATGAGCATCGTCGCCTTCCAGTTGCTGCCGTCGGGCACCAGCGGCGCGTAGGCGTCGATCTCGCTCTGGATGCCGTCCTCGTCGAAGATCTTCTCGATGTGCAGCATCTCCTGGATCTGGCGGCGGATCGTCTGCTCGTCCTCGAACTGCACGCTGATGTGTTCGCCCAGGTGCACGGTGCGCAGCCGCCGGTGCGCGATCACCTCGGGCTTGCTGGACTTGCGGATCTTCGAGTACGCCTCCAGCGTCAGGAGGCTTTCGCGGGTGATGGTCATGAGCTTCTCCATCAAGGGGTTCAGATTCCGTAGGCGATTCGAAGCAGGCTCAGCGGGTGCGCGATCTTCGCGGCCGGCAGCGCGTTGTTGGCCATGCCCTGCGCGATGTGGTGGCCGGCCATCGGGCAGTCGGAGCCGATGTAGTCGGGCTCGTCCTTGGCCATCGCCTTGAACACCGGCTTGCCGATCTTCATCGCCGTCTCGTGGTACGGCTTCTTCACGCCGTAGGTGCCGGCGTGGCCGGAGCAGCGCTCCACGGTGTTGAGCTGCACCGTCACCGTCTGGCCGATCAGCTTGAGCAGTTCTTCGGTCTTCTTGCCGATCTTCTGAACGCGGCCGTGGCAGGGGATGTGGTAGCTCACCTTGCCCAGCGGCTGCTTGAAGTCGGTCTTCAGCAGGCCGTCCTTGTGGCGCGCCATGAAGTACTCGAAGGGGTCGAACATCGCC
>Ga0209097_10000337_pt1 | contig 48841 bp, 52 predicted proteins | sample AD_UKC052_MetaG_FD_184419 | JGI IMG/M metagenome (GOLD analysis project Ga0209097, IMG submission 184419) | Active sludge microbial communities of municipal wastewater-treating anaerobic digesters from USA - AD_UKC052_MetaG (SPAdes) (version 2) | ecosystem: Engineered > Bioreactor > Anaerobic >... | reverse complement strand
TAATAATGGTGCAAAAGTCTTTAGCTTCATATTCCAAATTATTTATAATATTTAGTAATAAAGAATTTTGAATTAATTGTTCCTCTTCAATCTTTTGTTGGCTTTTTTGGTATAACGTGAACTACCAATTGGCTAAAGACCAATTGGCTTCCTGCTCAATCTATCTACTGATAGAAGTATCAACAGGCTAACCCCGTTATTCCAACGGTTCTTGTTTATATTATTATTTTAGACCATACTTAGTCCAACATTCATTATATTTATAGCTGCATTTTCATCTCTGTTAATAATTTCACCACAAATACAAGTCCATACTCTATCAGCTAAAGTTAATTCTTTATTAATATTGCCACAAAATCTGCACATCTTACTACTAGGAAACCACTTATCAATCTTAATTAATTTCTTACCTCTTTCAGAAAGTTTATATCCTAATATTGTCCTAAACATTCCAAATCCATTATCATTAGTTGATTTACCTAATTTAAGTGATTGTGCCATATTCTGCATATTAATATCTTCAACACAAATATAATCATACTCATTTGCTAATTCTGTACTTAATTTGTGTATCCAATCTTTACGCTGATTTGAAATATGTTCATGCAGTTTAGCAACTTTTAATTTTTGCTTGTAATAGTTATTACTACTATACTTCATGAGAGATAATTTTCTTTGTTCTTTTGCTAATTTATCTAAAGCGATACGATAGAATTTTGGATAATCTGCTTCTCTGTTTTGACTATCAACATAGAAACTATGACTAGCATAATCTAATCCTAATGCTTTATTTTTATCAAGAGATATTATAGGAGGAATAAAATCATACTCAACAAGAATACTGATATAATATTTCCCTGATGGTGTTTTAGAAATAGTAGCAGACTTAATTTTTTGTTCAGATGGAATAACTCTATGCTGTTTCATTTTAACCAAACCTATTTTAGGAAGTTTAATTTGTTTATCAACAATATTAATTGTCCCATTTTGATTATTTGTAGTATAAGAATTTTTGTTCTTCTTTTTACTCTTAAACTTAGGAAATCCAGTTTTAGGACTTCTGAAAAAGTTGTTATAAGCTGTTTGCAAATTCATTTGTGCGTTTGCAAGTGCCAAACTATCAACTTCTTTAAGCCATTCAAATTCTTTTTTATATTGTGCAGGAGTGTTATTTAATTTCTCTTTTGTTTCTTTATAATGCTCAATTTTATCACCAAGCATTTTATTAAAAATAAATCTAACACATCCAAAAGTTTTATTGAAAAGAATTTCTTGTTCTTTCGTTGGATATAATCTGAATTTATAAGCCTTGTTTGCCATTTCTAATTCACCTCTCTTTCTATATTTATTATAACACATTTTAATTAATTTGTCAAGTATTTATCCTTGATTTTGAATATATTTTTCTAAAGTTTTACTACTAACTTCGCCTATTGTTGAACAAAAATATCCGTCCGTCCAAAATGTATTTTCTTTCCAAAAATGTTTTTTTAATTCCGTATAATGCCTGCCATACAGAATTATAGTTGATTGTTGCTTAAGAACTCTCACTATCATTAACGGAGATAATTTTGGTTCACTGTCTACTAAAATATGTATATGGTCTTTATCTACTTCAATTTCTAAAATATCAAAATCATATTTATATGAAATATCTTTTATAATTTGTTTTATTTCTTCTCCATATTTAATTAATAATTTCTTACGATATTTACATACAAATATAATATGATATTTTAGAGTGAATTTACTATGATTTTTACTTTTATAATTTGACATAATTACCTCGTATTCATCCACTAAGCTAAAGACTTAGTGGATTTCTACTTCGTTTGCTTTAAAACCTCCTATATGTTAGAGTAAAAATCCTTAGACAATGTTGTAAACGCTTGTTTTGTATAACACACCGTTCCTACCCATCAGAACTTTTAACATTATACGATAGAGCTACAGATTAGGATTAACGTCCGTAGGTATCATGACATAAACAACGTAGTGATTTAACACTTAGTCTAGTCAATTAGGCTTTTGCAAGCCACTAGGTCTTTAGCCTAGTGGGTTATTGACTGTTATTCCACCTTTCTTCCACACTCAATGTTTTCTATTGCGGGAATTTGTTTAGTCCAACAAGTTACGCAGCCCCCAATGCAGGTTAATTCTTCTTCTTCAATATAGCCATAATCATGAGGACAACCACGACAACCACCTGCATACTTATAGTTGTCGACATACTCTGGATGTTCTTGTTTGAGTTTTTCTTTGAATGTCATAATAAATCCTCCTCAATTAATTTGTTTCTTTGTTTTATCTTATATTTATTATATCACACCCAATTAAATATGTCAAGCATTTTTTAAAAATAATTTTAAAAATTTTAAAAATTTTATTTTTATTTTTAAAACACAAACAAATAAGTGGTTACAATTTGTAGCCACTTATTATATTATCACTGTAGACTTTTACTCATATTTTTTAGAATTAGATATCACACTATTGCTATAACTCGTAGGGGCATAAACTCCACTATATTCTCCACAATTATAATAAACTAATCCTTGTTCTAATCCATAAGTAGTAACTAATCTTCCTATTAATTTAATTCCTAATTCTGTATTATGGTAAGCATCATATAGGTCACCACTATTATAAGCTGAATGTAATTGCATCAATCCTATACAAACACCATTACTAGCACTAGCATTAAATCCACTTTCTTTTTCAATTATTGACATTATAATTGAAAAGCTAACTCCATTTTCAACACATAAATTATATATATGATTTTGTAAATCAATTGACAATTTATCTACTGGTTTATAACCAACAGCAACTGCTTGAGTAGTTTGTATTGTAGTATTAGTTATAATAGGTTCTATATAAGCTACTGTGGGTTGTTCTATAATGGTTTGTTCTACTTTAGGTTGAATTATATTGCTTTGTTCAATATTGCTTAAAACAGTCTCGTAGTTTGTTATAGAGCTTGTAGTTATAGTAGTTTCAATAGGAGTAGTTATTATAGTAGTTGGGGTTTTATAAGACTTTTCAAAACCTTTGTAAAAATTCACACTAGTTGTTTCTTTAAAATCATATTTAGAAATTTCTGAATTATGTGATTTTTCTGTAGAAATATCGCTGATTTGTGTGTAAGTAGTATTTTGTATTGTGTCTCTTGGATTATAACTTTCGTAATATTCCTTGCTATTTAATAATTTGTATGCTATAATCATTCCTATAAAAATTATGAATGATAAAATAATTGTTGTAAACTTTTCTTTTTTATTTTTTAATTTCAAAACAGTTCTCGCTTTCTAATTTTTATCAAAACTAATATTAACTTTTGTTTGTTATATTATATAATATTTAAATTTATGTTTGCAAAAATAATAGAAAATAAACAGCTCAAAATAGAAACTATTGGAAAAATTTTAGGATTTATATCTGCTACAGTTTTTATGTAAATATATTGAAAACTTAAAGCAAACAAAAACTGTGAAATAAAAGTCTCCATTAAGTAAATCTTATTTAATTTTCCATAATCAATAACAAATCACCTCTTTAATTTTATTTTAACACTATAAGCTAAAACCTATATCATTGACAAATTGAGTTGCTATTACTTCTAATTCATCAAGTGCTCCATAATTTTCAACAACATAATCATAGTTAAAATCAAAAACTCCATCATCAGCCATATTGCCATAATTATATATATCTTTTCTTTTTATTAAAAGTGTTTTTGCAGTAGTGAATTTATTTAAAAATTCTTGTATGTAAAAAGGCTCTCTTATGTGTACAAACATCAAATCATTATCACTCTCTAAAAACTCTTTGGCTTTATTTATCAAATAATTTTCACTAAAACCACAATAATTAGTAGTAAGAATTTTTAAATCAGAAAGAAATTTTCTATCTTTATCTTCTTTAGCTCCGTTCCAACCAACCATTCTAGCTAACTCTTTTACCCCATCTACAGATGAAACATTTGCAATTTTTAATCCCTTTTTATTTAATATATCGATAAAGGTGTCTTTACCTACACCACCTTGTCCATTTATGACTATAATTTGTTTCATTTTTTTATTAATCTCACTCATTTAAAAATTACCAATCTTTCATTTTTCTCAAACTTTCTTCTGGAACAAAATGTTTTACATGACCTACGCTATCTTTAATATCGTAATTGAAAAATCCATTAGAAGTATAACGAGCTAAAATAGTACAAGGTACTACTTTACAATTGAAAAATAATTCACAACCAACTTCTTCATCTTCCTCAAACATAGGAACATATGTTTGAGGACTTTCAGTAGATTTATTTTCTATAGGGGTTATAGGATTATTTTGTTTTGGAGTTTTGTTTTTTATATTTTTATTATTTTTCTTTTTAGATTTATTTTTTTTCTTTTTTTCCATAATTTACACCTAATTCAAAACTATTTTATAAGTACAAACATCTTCTCCATATATAATTAATGCTTGACTTGCTTTTGTATTTTTCCTAATTGAAGTTGCAAAATCATCTGTAGAAATCAAACTACCATTTGTAGTTATTTCTGTATCGCAATCATCTTTAATATTGAAGTGATGAATGTGTCCAAAATGAATATAGTCTGGAATAATTCCCAATAGGTCTACAAAGTGTTGTTTTGCATTTTGCAAATTATCTCTATTGCCATGTGTTAATACTACTGTCTTATCTTTGATTTTATAAGTTAAATAATCTTCAAGACCATTAGTAATTACTTTTTGACCTATTCTTAGTTTAATGTATTCAAAAATTAGTCTTTCAAAGTTTTCTTTATTAGAACGTTCTTTTTTATTTGCAAATACAGACGAATGATTTCCAATTACACCATAAACTATAACTTGTGGAATTTCAGATTTTAAATTATTTATAAAGTTAGACAACAATTCACTAACAGTTATTATTTGAGAAATACTATCTTCTTCCTCATCAATTCTATTTCCTATCTGAATAATTCCATTTATTGCATCTCCAAGACATTCTACATTAAGCTTGCTTACATTATGTAGTTTACAATATTTAATTGTTTTACTACATAAGTCACCTAATCTTTCTTTAGCTATTTCTATATCATAATAGTTTATAGCGTTGTCTACAACGAGACCTATGTGTAAATCACTAATCATCAATGATGCTTCTATGTCTGCATCTACCTTACGTCTGCAAACTTTTAATTCAATAGGTGTTAATTTCTCAATTTCTTTTTTAAGCACATCTAATAAATTTTCAAATCTAGCATCAACTCTTAGTGTTTTTCTTTTCTCTCTTTGTACATCTTGCAATCTAACACGCTCTTTATATATTTCATCTTTTATACTTTCTAATTGTTTCATAAGTTCATCATCTGTGATTTCTACAGACTCGTCAATTTTACATAAAAGTTTTTTTACGATATAATAGCCTTTTCTACAATTATCTTCTGTATATACATTTTCTTCGCCAAGAAGATAATCTCCCCATTCTGTGTAAGTAAGTTGTTTATTTGAGCAAGCATTGGTAACACGCCTTATATATGCTATAAAACTTTCATTATTGTTTATTTCCATATTATTCTCCTTCGGCAGAATGTAGTTCAATTGTTCCACCTATAAAATATTGCGAATAGTCATCAAATAAATATTCTATACCATCTACAGTGATTCTGAAACTCTGCACACGTTTCACGTGGCAGGTTCTTAGGTACTATATAAATTTCTTTAATACTCTCATTTATAAATATTTAGTTTATAAATTACAACATATCAACACTAATTATATTCCCTAAGACTTTTACTATCAATCTCACCATTGCAAGAATTAACGATAGTATGACGGCTCGTTTCAAAACCGTATTTTAATTTATATTCCCATGCTAGATATTAATTTATAACCATTTGCTTTTAATTTCTTTAATCTATTTATTTCTTCATCATGTAGAGTTTTAAAATTATCATAAGTATCATTACACAATTGTTTATTTATTGTTTCCAAATCATCATTTACATTCATAATAAGAAAAGCACTATAAATGTCTCTTTGAATTTCAATACTTTCATTCCATCTATCACTTAATTCTTTCTTATTATAATCATCTATGAAATGATTATATTGACTTGCTTTAACTTTTTGAGTATTAATCTTTAATATCTCTAAACCATTATATTTAAGCTTTCTATTGATTATCTCAATTAGCATTGCTGGTGCTTTATTTGCTAAAGATTTACCAAATCTTTTCTTTTTATTAAACTTGCCATTCTTATTAACAGTAGTATTTTTGGCACGTTTCTGTAATCCTTGAAATTGCATTGTTTCAACTAACACTCTATCGCCTAAAGTTAATATGTGATTAGCTAATTTCTCATGTGATTGTTTTCTAATACAAGCTTGTTTTCTTTGAATTTCTCTTAATTCATTTTGTGTTTTAATATATTTATTAGATTTATTCCAAACTAACTTTATACCACGTTTAATTGTTCCATCCTCATTATAGTTATTAGGATTGTTTGCTCTACGTTGTCTATCAAGTTTCCTTTGAAGTATTGCTTTTTTACGTTCAATATTCTCAACTTCAGGACATAACTCTAATAGTTTGACTTCTTTATTACAAGCATAAGCTATTGTTCTTGTACCAATATCAATTCCTACATTGTCATTACCTAGAGGATTTTTAATTTCACCAGTATCTTTGTTACATTTTATAGGTGGTATTCCCTCCATAATTAATTGAATATAATATTTATATTTTCCACGAATTAATTTTCTTACTATTCTGCAATATTTGATATTATCTTGAATTGCGGTTTGTGCATAAACATCATTTTGTTTAATTATAACAGGGATTTTCAATCCACTCCATTTAATTATTCCATTTCTATGAGTAATACCTTGTCTATTTGTAGTGCCTTCAACAGAACATAATTTCTTTTCTTTTATAAAATTAACTTTATTAGCTGTATGGAACATTAATTTTTGAATAGTTTTAAATGCTCTACTTGCTAATTTTTGTCCAGTGCTACCATCAATTTTAAAATAATTATACAAAGGTGTAACAAATTTAATAATATCATATTCAGTTAGATTATATTTTTTATTTATATCATTAAATATTGAATTTCTATTTTTATCTTTGTTTTTACAATTCTTTTGATATTCTTTAGATTCTATCATGTGATTATATCTTTTTAAAGCTTCGCCTAAACATGAATTATAAATTTTTCTACACTTTTCAAGCCTATCATCGAGAATATCTTCTTGGAATTTTTCTGTTTTTAATTGCAAAGTTAAAACATAACTTGCTGTTTTTGATTTTGCCAAATTTATTACCTCCTTCCATATTATTTGTTTAATACTTATTTAGACAATTCCACTGCACAAGCTACGCTTGGCAGTTATCTTGTCTGTTTTATTTATATATTCACCATTTTCATTTTTATCGAAAATGCCTTTGCAAGCTGATATTGAATAGTTAATTTTCATTATTTCCTTCTTAGCCATATTAAATCTCCTTAATTTTTAATTTTTTGAGCTTTTATATAAAAGCATTTGTAATCCATATTCGTCTATCCAAGAAATTGCTACAGCAGAAATTTCTTCATCAAGATTTTCAGATATTTTTTCTACTTGAATTTTATATTCCAATTCATTTTCATTTAAAATATCTTCTACTTCACTTACAAATAAATCTAATTGTAAAGAATTTATATCATCTCCGTCTGAATGTTTATCGGCTACATCTATTATTAAATCTTTAATATCCACTATTCTTCCTCATCTCTTAAGTATTTTTGTAAATAACCACATGGTTTTTCTTCAAAACATTTGCCTACTTTTATACATTTAGGTTGTAATGCTTTTTCTAAAACTGCTATTATTTCTTCTGTTTTATCTAAGCCATTTGATATTTCATCTATAAATTCTATTTTCATTTTTTTAAATAGTTCTCTAATCTCATCTTGAGCTTTGCTGCATAATCTTTCATTGCACATATTTATAAAACTTCTTAAATTCATAGTGACACATAAATTAGTTTCACAAGCATTTGGCAATACGTATCTTGCATCTTCTTTGTTAATTTTTAAATCTATTAGTTTATTATAGGCTTCATTGATAGTTCTCATACAGTCAAAGTATGTGTCAAAAACTCTAGTGTCTTTAGTGTTTCTAATGCTTTTAGGAATTACATAATTAAAGCATTCTTTGTTTTTGGTTTGATTGACATATCTTTGGCTTTGAACGCTAAATGAAGCTATTCTATGTCTAGTTAGCTGTGCTAATAAAGCTCTTGACACACCATCAACTTCAAATGTGATGTGACTATGTTCTAAAACACTATCGTGTCCACTATTAATACATTTTTGAAGTATTTTAAATGTTTCTGTGGGAGTGCTATTATAACATTTGCTAGCAGCATTTTCTATGTTTCTAAAAATATCCGTTAAATCATTAGTTATTCTTACTTCCATAATATACCTTTTGTCTTTCTATTTTGTTAATTATTCTTTGATTAATTTTTCAGCAATTTCATACAATTCCAAAGGATTTTTCTTTTTGTGATTTGTCTTAATTGCTTTCCCATTCTCAATCCTACATAAATTATATATTTCTCGTCTCTCATTACTTGCTATTAAAAATCTGGGTAGATTTTTAATATTAATATATTCTACCCAGATTTTATATTTTTCTTCTTTTGTTTGATTTAGAGACATTACTTAATATCTTCGGACATTGACATTCTATTTTCTTCTCCACCCAATGTGTCGGAAATACATTTATTTACTACATCATCTTGAAGCGTTCTTTTAATAAACTGGAATAATAAAATTAACAAATCATTTGTTCCTGTGTCTTCTATTAAGTATTCTTTAAGGCTTTCTAATAAATATTCTCCATCATCTTTAATACCTACATATCCTAGTGAACATTCCCAATTAAATCTTTTAAGTAATTTAATTAGATTTTGATAATCAAAGTTTTTACCTGTTTCCTTAAATAATACTGTGTCTAATATTACATTAGCACACATTATAGGGTTTCGCACTATTAATTCTTCTGTTACTTCCATTGCTTCTTCTAGTTCGTTTTTTGTAAAAATATATTGCATTTTATCGTAGTATACGCTCTCATCAAACTCAACTACTTTATTTAGGAAATCTGTTTTTTCTCCAAATATTGTATACAACACATCTAAGTTTTTGATTGGCTTCATTGTTAAATCAGTTGCCATAGACTTAGTAAAGTTACAGCTGTATTCAGCCTCTTGTAATATTTCTTTTTCAATTTGTGCTTTTGTTAATTCTTTCATAATATACTCCTTAAATTAGTTATTTTTGTTTTGTAGTTTAATCACTATTGAGCCACTAACAGCAAATACTATTGTTTGTATAGCTGTTATGATTTCGCCTATAGTTCCTGTGCTATTCTCTGTAGTGATTAATCCACCTAATGTGCATAGGCATATAGGCAATGCGAAGTGATATAATTTTTCTAAATTTTTATTTTTATTTTTCATAATAAATTCCTTCTACTCTTATTGAGTTTTTATTTTATAATTTCTTACTAACTTATTTTTTTTATTTATAGTTCTTCTATAGATAAAATGCAAATAATCTTTTTTATTTTGTAGTTTAACTGTTTTTAATTTTATGTTTATTTTTTTTGTTATTTGATAAGATGTCTTAGCTAAAGCTCTCAACATTCTTTCTACTTGAACATTTGACATAAAACTAAAATGTTGGTTTAAGGTTTCTTCAATTTTATCTAACCTTATCATTAAACTAGATATATCTAATTTGATTTTAAAGTTAGATACTTCTCTTATTTTTTTATCAATTTCATTTTTTCTCTTATTACTTTCCTGTACTTCCAAAACCACCCTCTCCTCTAATTGTTGTCATTTTCTTTAATTCCTCTAAAGGAATTGTTCTAAATTGTGCTGGCTCTATTTTTCTTAAAATTCCTTGAGTTATTGCTTTTTCATAAGGATAAATAATTGTAGTAGGTGCAACCTGTTGTTTAATTTCTTTTTCTGTAATTGTATCTTTAGCAATTGCTAATGGCACATTATTATGATTACTTATACAAACTAATAATTCACCTCTATAAGTTCCCTCAATTACTCCTGCTCTAATTCCCATGTTATATTTCGCAGTAGAACTTCTTTCTTTAAATTCTAAAAAATAATTTTCTGGTAGTGCAGAATATAGTCCTGTGTTTATAATTCTACTTTGTTTTGGATTGATTATTATATAATCTTCCTCAAAGAAAGCATATATATCATATCCTGCATCGCTTTCTCTTTTTACGGGAATTTTTACTCTTTCATCTCTAACAGCCCAACAAAAATCTATTGATTTTGTTTCTCTTACTTCTTGGGTTTTTTCTTTTGTGAAAGGAAGTGTTACTGTTTCTACTTGAGTATTTACCTTAGTTTCTACTTTGTTTTCTGTTTTTTTAATTGCCATTTTTTTACCTCTTTCTTATATTTTTTTTATTTGTTATTAACTATATATTATTATAGCATATGCTTTAACAAATGTCAAGTATTTTTGAAAAGTTTTTTTATTTTTTTATTTTTTATATCTACTCTCATCTAAAGTATTGTGTAAATCATTTTTATCATTTAGCCAACAAGTTATAATAACTCCTTCTCTAAATACAATGGTTATGTCTCTTTTGAAGTCATAACTTAGTCTCAATACACATTTAGTTACTTGCTCTAAATTTTCGTCATATTCGACCTCAAAAGGGTTGCAATTTTCTAGACTTATATCCTCTATGATATCCCACATTTTACCTAAATCTATATTATATCTTTTTTGTTTTTTGTCTATAATATGATTATAAGCATGGCACGAAATTTCTTTAACATTTTTTATAATTTCAAATGATTGCTTATCGAAACAATCGTGCCACTTGAGTTTTCTATGGTAAAGTTTTGTATTATTAGAAATTGTATTGTTAGAAATTGATTTTTTATTTTCACATTCTATTAAATTCATTTTACGAAAAATATTTAAATTATAGTGTAGGTGTGAACGCTCAAACTCATCTAACTCATGGACAAGCTTACAACAAGCAAAACAATAAAGATTATCTAATATAACAGAAAAATAACTACATCCGCATTCACATTTATATCCTACATTTTCAAGTATAAAACCATCTCCATTTTTTCTCATACTCATTTTAATACCTCTTTCTTTAATTAATTTGTCTTACTTACTATATTTATTATACACCAAACTTTTAACCTTGTCAATACTTTTTTTTAAAAATTTTAAAAAATATTTTTCACTTATATAATTTACACAAATCCTTAAACTCTTTTACATAAATTACATTTTCATTTTTGTCTTTATAACTTTTTAATTTCTCAATAGCTTTAACTCTTATAGAATTAGAGATTATATTTTTACTAAATTCAATATAGTCTAATTCTTTAAGTTTTCTTAAAATTTTAATTTGGTCTACTTTAGTTCTTTTTAATCCACTAATATAAAATATAGCCTTTATATCTAAAGCAACCCAATGATTATTTTTTGAATTAATTAAATCATAATATTTAGCTAAACACACTAAAGTAAACATAATTCTTTCTAAAGTTTTATCTTTTAGTTCTTTAATTAATTTTACTTCATTATTAGTTATTGGCATATTTTCATAACAAAATAAACTTTGTTCATTAGATTTTTTTATTATTTTATCTACAAAATCTTCATATTCTCTAGGAATATATTTTTTAACAGTTTTTTCTAATATTAAATTTAATTCTTTCTTTATTTTATTTTCTTGGTAGTTTAAAACATATTTAAAATATTTAGATAATATTAATAAGTTTTGATATAAATTTTCATTTATCTTGTCTATATTTTCTAATAATTCTTTGGCTTTTTCTGCTTCATTAATTACTATATTTATCAATTAATCATCTTCTTTCAAAAATTTTTCTTCAAGGTTTTTAACTATTATATCTCCACAGGCTAACCATAAAATATTTTTATAAGATTTATTTTTATAAAAAACATCAATTAAAATATCACATAAATATTCTTCGTTTGTGCATACTTCTATTCCTTCTTTAAAAAATATTTCTGATAAATTTTCTTTTATCCTCATAAAAAATTCAATATTTTTATGACTAGAGACATTTTCGTTTTCTTGTTTGTTTTTCATAAATGAAGTTTTATACAAATTTATCCAAGTTTTTGATAAATTAGTAATTTGAGTTTTAACGTTTTTATTTATAGGATAATTATTAATTGACTTAAGCACAGAATAATTAAACTCTTGTTGATTTAATTTTATTTTTAATTTTTCCAATTCTTCTTCAACTATAAAACACAATCTATTCATCACTGATTTTTCCTTTGACAAAGGAATTAACTTATAATAATATTTTATAAAGTTTTGTTTTTCTTCAAATTGTATATCATCTTTGTCTAGTGGAATATTTAATAAATCTTCTAAGTTCATATTAAATAATAACAAACTTTTATTCTTTACTTTTTCGATAAAATTTTTATATTCTTTATCTAACTTAGGATAAATAAATCTCATAAAGTAAGGTTTCTTGCTAGCAACACAATTTAATAAAACTTGTTTTTCTTCCTCTGAAAAGTTATTTTCTTCTATATATTTATAACAATCTTTAATACTATACCAATACTTAGGCATAGGCGAACATACAACCCCCTTTAAGCTATCTATTGTATCTTGTTGATATTGTTGTCCACAAACTATTCTGTAGCTTAAAACCCTATTCTCGTTTGAATTTGAGGGATATCTACTTATTACATCATACATATTGGTTATCTTATTAGTGACTGTACCTACATTACAATCCATACCTAAATAATTTGATACTTCTAAATCTTTTTTACTAGGTATTTTTTTATCAGCTTTCTTTTGTAGACAATTAATTGCAGATAGATTTTTAGTGTTTTTAACTAAGACTGGTTCGTCTGTAGTCATCATTAAGTCGCCATCTTTGTCTAGTCCATTAGCAGCCATAGCTAAATTATCATGGCAACTAATTATAGTAATTGTAGGCATATGTTGATACCAATATTCCATGTCTTCATCATTAGCTACAATTCTTTTTTGAATATTATTGTGACATGACATTGGTGCTCTAAAACATACTACTTCTTTAGTACTCTTGTCTACCCAAAACTTATTATATATTTCATCTCTTTTTAATAATCCATAATCTTCATCTTTCTCAACTAAATTAAATATAGATTGCATTAAAGCAAAAGGGTCTCCACTTACTATAGAATAATTGCCTCTAACTTTAACTTTTCCTATTTTCGCTAAAGTTTTTTTGTTAATTAAAACACTTTTTGTTTTTTGAATTACATAACTATCTTTGATTAATTCTGGATTTAAGTATAAAGCTTTTATAAAATTCTCTTGTTTCTTTAATTTTTCATAGGTTATATTTTCTTTTTTAATTCCTGTAAAAAATTCAATCAATCTTAAATGGTCGTCTGATTGAATATTGTGAAAATCATCAATTGTATTTTTAATTAATTGATGTATTTCATCATCTGTTAAATCATAAGATTGAATAAATTGATAGTTCAAGGTAGTTTCTTCATCAAGCTTTTTAGGCGTAGGTTTTGTTATGCCAAAACTATAATTAAATTTTTTGCAATTATTTATATAATCATCTATAGATTTATAAGCATCCCATAGTTTTAACATTGATGTTGTAAGAATTAATTCTACTTCATTAATATTAATTTCATTTCCCCAAACATCATTTACAAAATCTTTATCACTTGCATATTTATCTTTAAATGCTTGCTTGTCAAAAGCAAACACCATACCCTTTAAATAAGCATTTCTAAGGCATCCTCCTGCCATAGTATAGTTTAGTCCTAATTCTTTACTCCATCTCTCCATAAGCTCTGGAGTGGCTATTCCAAAGCCATCTGAAACATTATTTACAATTTCTATATTTTCTTCTTTTCTTTTTGGTTCAGAAGTTAAATCTGTGCTATCTAATGTTATTACATTATCATTAAATTTAACTTCTAAATCCTTAACAACCAATATTTTTTTAGGATATGATAATATATCAATTCCACTTAAACTTAATGCTCTATAAGCTTCTAGTTTAGATGGATTAATCATATAATTCATATCTCTACCACAATTTAAAAATTCTTCTATTTTGCTATAAATTTCTTTATTAATATAACAAACAGTTTTATTTTTCAATTGATTAGGAGTTCCTAATAATCTTACGAAAGTAATTTCATTTACAATGAATTTTTTAAGTCTTTTGAAATCACTTTTTTTAGAAAATTCTACAAATAAAATATCTTTTTTAAAATTTAAACTTTCTATTTCATCATATATTTTTTTAATCCTATTTTTGTTTATTGTGTTGTTGTTCTTAAAAGATTTTTGTAACATCTTTTTTTCTTCTTTTAAAAGCTTGATTTTTTTATCGCCCTCTTGGGTATTTATATTGTTCAAAAAATCAATATAATTTAACAAATTAGAATTTGTAATTCCAATTAATTCTAAATTTTTATTTGCACTAGCAATGCTAATTTTTAAATTTTTCTTACTCCTTAAAATTTTATTACTAGCGATTTTAAAAATATATTTTTTTTCTCCTATTCTCTTCAAAATATCACCCCTAATTAATTAGTAAAGACATCAATACATTTTCTACTTTGTAATCTTCTAAATATTCGCCAATCTTTTTGTCTATTATTTTTTCAACTTCCACTAAAGTTCTAGGAACAGCTAAGTCCAATATTGTTAAGTAATCTTCATATTTTTTAGCTGTTTTATTCCAAAAAAACAATATTTCTTCGTCTGAATATTTTTCAAAACTTGTTTCTTTTATTTTTTCATCATCAATAAATTTATTATTCTTTTTAATTATATTTTTGATTTCTTTTTTCTTAAGTTTAAATACTTCCTCAAGAATTGGAATGCTAAGAATTTCTTGATAAACTTTGTCTCTTTTGTTTACATATTTTTCATATTTTCTTTCAGTAGAGTTTGACATATGCCAAACTCTATATCTAGGAATATTATATTTATTTGCCATTTCTTCGCTTGTTGAATAATTATTTAAGTAAGGATATTTTTCTAAATATTGTTGTAAATCTCTTTCTTCAATCATATTAATTTTCCTCCGATTTATTTTTTTGATTTTTCTTTTCCCAAATTTCCAATAGTCTAATATATTCTTCGTTTCTTTCTTTGTCAACTTCTAAAAATCCGTCTTTTAAGATAATTTGCAAAAAACAACTATCATCATAATCTTTACCATTGAAGAAATCACAAGTACATAAATATAACTCTTTTTCTGCTCTAGTCATAGCTACATAGAACAATCTTTTTTCTTCCTCTAAATCTTCATTCACGCCATGTGGAATTATTCCATCGTTAGTATTAACTAAAAATACAATAGGGAACTCTAGTCCTTTTGATTTATGAATTGTCATAATATTAATCTTATCTTCTTCATCAACATTTTCTTTAGGTGGAACTCTTAGTTCATCTAAAAGTTCTTTAATTGTTTTATAGTCTTTAACTAAATCTGAAAATGAATTGAATATTTCTTTAAGTTCATCAACAGTTTTATCTGTTTTATTAGCAACAAAATTAATTAAATCTAACTTATTAATTAAATAATTTACTCTTTCTTTTAAGTTATTTACTTTTCTAATATCTAAAATTACATTAGTAAAATTATCTATAGCTTTCTTAAATTTCCATTCATTTTTAGCTACATTTACCATATTGTAAAAATACGATTTTTGATTTTTCATATGTAATTGTTCAATAAATTTTATAAATTCATTTCCCAAATATCTATTAGGTTTATTATAAACAAAATCAAAAGCATCATTGTTGTCTGCATCTTCCGCTAAAATTAAATAAGATATTAATAGTTTTATTTCGTAATCTTCAATAAAACTTGTGCTATTTTCATTATCGAAAGGTATTCTTTCTTTTGATAAGAATATTTGTAAATTTTGCAATACAGCATTTGTTCTACCTAATATTCCAATGTCAACATATTTCCCACCATTGTTTATATGTTCTTTAATTTTTGAGATTATATAAGCAGCTTGATGTTTAGTAGTTGCACCATAGAAAAGTTTAGGTGTTTGATTAATCGACTTATTAGCTACACTTTCTATATAAAAATCTAGTTTTGTATCGCCTATTCTGGTTGCAAACAAGTTGCTAGTATCTACAATATTTTTACTACATCTATAATTTGTGTTTAAGTTTACAACTTCTGCATTATAGTCTTTTTTAAAATTAACTATAAAATCATTACTAGAACCAGTGAAACTTCCATAAATATTTTGTAAGAAATCACCAACTACAAATACATTTTTATTTGTTTCGCTTAGTAATTTTATTAATTTGGCTTTATTCATACTAGTATCTTGAAACTCATCTGCTAATATGAATTTAAAATTTTTTTGATAACTTTCTAACTTTCTAGGATTATTTTCTAGCATCTCACATGCTAGATTTAACATGTCGTCAAATTCGACTAGATTGTTATTTTTTTTATAGTTCTCAAAGAAAACATATAAACTAATAAATACTCTAGGCTCAAACCTATATTTTAATATTAACTTAATGTGCTCATTATTTGATAAGTTTGGGACTTCCATTATATTTTTAAAAATTCCATTTAGAGCATAGAAGTTAGCCAATGCTAATTCCTCTGGCTTATCTATAAAACCTTGTGATTTTGCATATTCACATAATTTTTTATCTTTTTCCCATTTTGTAGTCCACACATTAATTTTATAATTAATGCTCTTAATTATCTTTAGTGACAAAGAGTGAAATGTTTCAATGTTTACTCTTTGTACTGTTTCACCAATCAGCCCTTCAATTCTTGAGTACATATTCTCTTTTGCTTTCTTTGAGAATGTTACACAAAGAATTTCTTCTGGTTTTGCAACATCATCTTCTATCAGTTTTTTGACTCTATTGCAAAGAACAGCAGTTTTACCACTACCCGCACTTGCAAACACTACCATACTTCCATATTTTTTGTTTATTGCTTTGAGTTGGTTTTCATTAAAATTCATATTTTTCTCCTGTCTATAATTGTTTTAGTTGTTATATTTATTATAGCATATATAATTTATAATGTCAAGTGTTTATGAAAAGTTTTTTATTTTTTTTATAAAAGAATTGAAAAATTCACTTCATTTTTAATTTTTATATCTGTTCTAATATTTACGTTTTCTTTGCTTGAGAAAAACCTTTGTTTTTCTTCATAAGAAAATAAATGCTCTTTATTTATGTTTTCAATAGTTTCACTAAAGAACTCATAATTTTCTTTCCATTCATCTTCATTAAAATCATCTTCTGTCTGTTGTGCTATTTCTTTAAAGATAGGATTAGACAATACATCTTTATTTTTGTTTTTTCTATTTTCTATTAGATTTTTAATTTTTTCTTTTCTTATTTCTTTAGTTTTTTCATTTGTAATTATATTTAAATTTATATTTTTTTCTTCTTGAGTTAGCTTATGGTAACTATCTTTTTCCCTTTCGGTCATATTTAAATCTATAATTTTTTCATTAAGTAGGTTAAGTAATTTTCTTGCTAAATGTGAATCCACTATAGAAACACTAAAGGAATTATAATAAAACTCAATGCCATATTTACTTAATATCTTTCTAACTTCTTTTTTCCATTTTTTACTTTTGTCTGAAAAATATCTTTCTTTGAGTTCTTTGATATTTAAGCTTTTATCTATTTGAGTTTCAGCATTTTTTATAATTTCTAAATCTTCATCTGTTGCAACCCTAATGAGTTCAGTAATTGTATTTTTAACAACAAACTCATTTTCTTTATTTTCATCATCTGTAGAGTCTATATTATTATCTATAATAATTCTTTTGACTACTACGGTTTTATTTACTTTTATGTAATCACAAGATAAATACTTTAAGGCATTATCTATTGTCTTATAACAAGACTTATCATAATTCTTATAGACTTTTTGAAGTTCTCTTTCATTTTTGATTTCAAACCTTCTATAGAACTCATGGTCTAAAGGTGATAGATTGTCTTTGTTGCTAGTTAAAACCTTGGAGATAACATAACTATCGGCAAATAAACTGGATTTCCTACAGAGTTGTCCATAAGAAAAAACAGTATATGGAGACTCTAAGAAAAACCTAAGCAACCTAGAGCAAACATAAAGGTACTTACCATCTTTCATTTTGTCAAAATATTGTGGCAAAAAGACATCGTTGATAGAAACAACTTGATATTTCTTTTTGCCTATAGGACTTAGTCTACAGTATTTTTCATAGGTCTTAATAAAGGTTTTCTTATGATTACTTATGAACCTGCCATTTTTAATATATCTTTCTATTTGATTAGGTGTACAAAAAAGCCTCACTAATTCTTCTTCATCGTAAGTTTCACCAACCTTAAGATAATAAAGTTTGTTTACTTCGGGTGGATTAAAAATATCATACATTATGTCAAACATTCAAACATCTCTCTTTCTTTCTCTAAAATCCTTAGAATAATCCATAAGGATTACCTAAGGTCAAATTGGTTTTAAAAACATCCTCTTTTTTGGTACAAGTATATATAATATAATATATTATCCCCAAAAAAGAGGATGTTTTCTGATGAACAAATTTTTATTTCTTTAAGTCTATCACAAAGTTTTCAAAAAGTCAATAGGTTTTATAAAAAATTTTTTTTCTTTAGGTTTCTCTAAAATCCTTAGAATAATCCATAAGGATTACCTAAGGTCAAATTGGTTTTAAAAACATCCTCTTTTTTGGTACAAGTATATATAATATAATATATTATCCCCAAAAAAGAGGATGTTTTAAATTTATTGATTTTGTATTATGCTTTTTATATTTTTTAGATGCAATTTATTTAAATCCAATTTATTTTCAATGCAGTTTATACCGGGCTGCCCACAGCCCTACTCCCACTTGTACTTGTTTGGAGGATGTTTGATTTTAAATATATCTAAAACATCAATTCTAAGGCTACTAGCAAGCACGCTACAGCATTTTTATTGTTCACAGGTCAAATTATACTAGAAAAATTAAAGTGGCTAAAAACGCCTTTATTTTTCGTGTATGATAATTTAGTTAATTTCTATGTGTGAATAAATCCAAAAGTTCACAAAATGTTATTATCTAATATTAATCATGAAAAATAGTTTTATGTTTATAAAAATTATAACTTTTGCATAAAATAAAAACTAATAAAATAGATTTATACGATTTTTTAAAAAATCAAAAAATATAAAAAACAAGGAATTTATTTTTTTTTAGAGCCACAACGCACATAGTAGCTTGAGTTACAGGTTTGTTAAACTTGAGTATAATGGAGGGGAAAAGCACGTTTTTTTCCTTACTAAAATAAAATAAATATAAAAATAATACAATTTTTTGAAAGAAGGATTTAACATGGAAGAAAAAAAAGAAACAAAAAAAGGCTTTGTAACATTGAGAGATAGAGCTAGAAACGCTGACTATATCTCTTTAAGAGAATTTGTAAGAATGATATCTAAAGAAACCAATTTGTCTCAAAAAGACGTTAAATTGTTTTTAGAGGGCTACAAAGTGGCTACACAGAAAGTTTTAAAAGAAGGCAAAGCTTTAAGACTTCAAGGACTTGTAACTATATTTACAGAAATAATTCCAGCAAGAACTATGTTTTTACCACAGATAGGTAATTCAAAATATGTTCTAGATGAAAACGGAAATAAAAAATTAGATGCGGACGGCAATCCATTGATTAAGCCAAAAGAAGAATATTTGTTTGAAACGCATATTCCAGAAAGAAAAGCTATTAGAACATTCCCATCAACGATGCTGAAAAATTGTGTCAATGGTAAAGTTCCAATTGGCATGAAAGCAAACATAGAAGAATTTTCAGACGAAGATTAATATATAATTCAAAATGTCACGTTGGGTTGCTATCAATATTTTAGTAAAAATAGCAACCTAGCGTTTTAAGAAAAGAGTTGATTTATTGTGGAAAAAGAATTTCTTTCAAACAAGTACATTCAACTATATGCTCCAGAACATCCACATTGCAATTCTAGTGGCTATATTTATGAGCATAGGTATATTGTTGAATTAAAGCTAGATAGGTATTTAAATGCCTATGAGAGCGTTCACCACATCGATTTAAACAAAGAAAATAATAATCCAGAAAATCTAATAGTTTTTAGAACTCATAGCGACCATAAAAGATTTCATAATTATAAATATGAAACTTACAGTATTTTACAATTAGTTAATTTAGGTAGCATAATAGAAAATAAAGATGGTAGTTTTAGTTGCCCTAAAATAACAAATGTAAAAAAAGAATGTAAATATTGCGGAAAGTCATTTTCAACAGAAAGTGGTAGCACTTATTCTTTTTGTTCGCAAGAGTGTAAAAGAAATTCAAAAATAAAAAATTTACCAAGTGTTTCATATATAAGCACTTTGGTCGATTTAGGTATGGCAAATTATAAAATTGCTAAAATTTGTGAATGTACACAAAAAGTAGTTACACAAATAATCAAAGAAAATAACTTGAGATAGGTGGTTAGCTAGTGAGTAAGCCTAAAATATTACAAACTGGTATAATTTCACCAGAAAATTTAGTTATACCAGAAAAAAAATTAAATCAAAAAATACAAGAAAATTTTAAGTGTACTTGCTGCGGAACAATTTACAATGTTCAAGCAGGTTTCTTTAGTAAAGCCTTAAGTAATTTATATGCAGGAAATAATGGATTTATTTCAGTATGCAATGACTGTTTAAAAATGTTTCATAACGAATATAAAGCTAGTTTTAAATCAAAGAATAAAGCAACTAAGCGTATGTGTATGCACTTTGACGTATTTTACTCAGATGCTCTCGTAAAGACTGTAGATGGTTTACATTCTGGAAATTATATTATAGATTATTTTGCAAAAGCTTTACAAAAAAATAAGTCTTGGTCAGACCAAACTTATGCACATACAATTAAGCTTGATGAAAACATAAAAAATGGAAAAGAAGAATTAGATAAAGAAAGTTTTTCAGATGAACAATTGGAAGAATTGGAAAAACTTAAAGAATTTTGGGGAGTTGGATTTCCAGACGAAAAATATTTTTTATTAAAAGGTTTTTATGAAAAATGGACGGAAGATTATCCAGCCGATGAACACGCTCAAAGAGTAATTTTTAAGCAACTAAGTTTTATAGAATTACAAATTCATGAAAGTATGGTTACGCAAAATGGTAAAACTACTGATTTACTAAAACAACTTTCCGATTACATGAATAGTGCAGGAATAAAGCCTAGTCAAAATAAACAATCTGCTAAAGAGTTAGACATAGCTTACTCAACTTTCATAAGTAAAATTGAAGACAAAGAACCAGTTGAAATAGGTTTAGAGAACGCTAACTTAATGAACTCAAAAAATACAATTGTACAATATATTTCCATTTGGTTTTTAGGACATCTATGTGCTATGTTAGGTTTAAAAAATAAATGGTATCATTTATACATGGAAGAATTAGAAAAATATACAGTAAAAACACCAGAAAGCTTAGAAGATAGCTTGGATGAAAATTCAGAAGAAACCTTTGAAAGCGTTTATTCTAAGTTGTTGGACGAGTGATGGCTATGACAAAAACAAAAGAAATAAAACAAACTTTACAAGCTAAAAAATCAGCTTTTGAAAAAGATAAGTTCATGATGAAAACTAAAAAATGGACTTATTATTATAGAAATAATTTACATAAGTTTTGCGAAGATTATTTAAATATTAATTACTTAAAGCTTTTTCAAATTATTTTACTTACGATGATGGATTTTAGTAACCATTTTATGTTTATTGCGTCTCGTGGTCTTGGTAAAACTTTCTTAGTTGCATTGTATTGTGTTTGTAGATGTGTTCTATATCCAGGCACAAAAATAATTGTAGCATCTGGAAATTTAAACCAAGCAAAAGAAATAATAGGTAAAATAGAAAAAGAATTTATTCCTAAATCTCCACTATTGAATATGGAAATAAAAAAGATAAACACTACTGGTAGTCCCTATGTGTTGTTTGGAAATGGTAGCTTTATTGAAGCTGTAGCTAGTAACCAAGGAGCACGTAGTAGAAGGGCACATATAATTATAGTCGATGAGTTTAGGTTAGTTCCTAAAGACATCATAGAAATGGTTTTAAAGCGTTTTATAGCTAGTGAAAGAACTCCAGGCTTTATGAGTACTCCAGAATATAAAAACGAAAAAGAAAAATATATAGAGAGAAACAAAGAATTTTACATGACTTCTGCATGGTTTAAAAATCATTGGAGTTGGTTAAGTTTATTAAGTTACGCTAAAAATTTAATAAGCGATAAAAAATATTTCTTATGTGCTTTTCCTTATCAAATGGCTATTAAAGAAGGTCTTTTGAATAAGGAACAAGTTGAAGAGGTAACGAACAGTTACAAATAAGTTATAAAAAGTTATAAAATAAAATTATTTTATAATAAACTTAGAAAATTGTTGACAGCCTCCTATATTCAGAGATGAGTATAGAGCGATAGATAAACGTAAAATAATCTATCCAAAACTCCTTTAACTTTTGGAAACCCCTAAAGCTAATTAAACTACAACGTAACCATGAAATATAGGTAAGCGTGAATGTGACGAAAGTAGAAAAAATTAATTAGATGGTGCATGGTTAAATCCTAAACACTGTAATAATGGGCAATCAAAAGCCAAGACTCGAATAGAGTAAGGTTTAACGACTATTCCGTAAGGAAGTACACTCAAGTGGGTGGAAATGGGGAGCATCCTAAAAATAGGATGATGATATAGTCTACGCTTATATGAAAATATAAGAAGTTCATAAGGTCTACAAGCCTTTGAGAACTGGTAAATGCTAACGACATTTATTGAATATACATAAAACTTGTAGGAAGTTATAAATTTAATTTAATATTTTTAGTGGGACAGTGGTTAGCTACCATTTCTATTTGCTGTTACAAATAGATTACCACTATTAAATATACCAACTTTTAACAGAAAGGAGGTAGGGAAATGACAAAATCAATACGTATTAGATTGTTGCCAAATCAAGAACAAGAACAATTATTATGGAAACATACAAATGCAAGCAGATTTATTTGGAATTGGGGTTTATCATATCAAGAAAAATTATTTAAAATTGGAGAAAAACATTTAAGCGGATATAGTCTAAAAAAAGTTTTAACACAGTTAAAAAAAAAGAAGAAGATTATAAATGGTTAAATGAGGTTTCATCTCAAACTCTGGGAAATACAATTTTAGATTTAGATGATGCTTATAAAAGATTTTTTAATAAAATATCAAAAAGACCCAAGTTTAAGAAAAAATCTAAAGTAAAACCAAAATTTCCAGTAAGAACAGATTGTATTTATTTTATTAATGATTGCGTAAATATTGAAAAAATCGGGAAAATTAAATTCCAAACTAATTATATTTTACCACAAGGAAAAAATGTGTGTAAATTTAATAATCCTAGAATTTGTTTTGAAAATAATAAATGGATTTTAAGCTTTGGAGTTGAATGTGAAAAGCAAGCAGTTGAATTAAACGATTTTTCATTAGGAATTGATTTGGGAGTGAAAACTCTAGCTGTAGTATCTTTTGGAGATAAAAGTGCTGTTTTTAAAAATATTAATAAGACAAAAAGAATTAAAAATTTAAAAAGAAAATTAAAACATTTACAAAGAAAAGTTAGTCGCAAATATCATACTAATAATAAAAATAATAAATATGAAAGTAAATGGTTTAAATCTAAAAATATTTTAAAAACAGAAGAACAAATAAAAAAGATATATGCTAAAATTTCTAACATTAGAAAAGATTATGTTCATCAAACTACACGTAGTTTAGTAAATTTACTACCTAAAAGAGTGGTAATGGAAGATTTAAATATAAGTGGAACGATGAAAAATAGACATCTTTCTAAAGCTATACAAGAACAATGTTTTTATGAATTTATAAGACAAATGAAATACAAGTGTGAATATTTAAATATCGAATTTATTCAAGCTGATAGATTTTATCCTTCAAGTAAAACTTGTAGTAATTGTGGTTCTATTAAAAAAGATTTAAAATTAAAACATAGAACTTACGTTTGTGAACATTGTAAAATTGTATTAGATAGAGATTTAAATGCAGCTATAAATTTAGCTAATTATTCTAAAGTTTAAATTGAAAAACTTTAGTCTTAAGGATTTCGTTATATCCTTGAATGCTGTAGAGTGTTATATCAAATGAGAGTAGCTTATGCAAAATCAGACACTATGAAGCAGCGAATAAATTAAGCTTATAACTTTTTATAAGTTTTATGTAACGGAGATGAGTGAGGGTACTTTTAACCAAGTTGTTTTTGAAATGGAAATGGAAACAAAATGGTTTGGACAAGGTAAAGACGCTTTCTTCCAATATGATGAAATTGTAAGCTGTAGAAATTCTACTGATATTGCTTATGTTTATAAAGATATAAAATATGTTGGTAAAGCTATAAAAGTTTTAGAAAAAGAAAAAGATAGTTTTAGAGTTCTTGCTATAGATATAGCAGTTATGGCAGCAAAAAAAGATAAGAAAAATAAAAACGATGCTTCATCAATTACTGTAATTGAATTTAAAAAGAATAAGAATAAAATTCAAAAGAAAGTAATTTACCTTGAAAACTTTGATGGAAAACATGGAAAACTTCAAGCTTTGAAAGTTAGACAACTAGAAAAACAATTAGAAATAGATTATATTGCAATTGATAAAAATGGTGTTGGTAATGGCATATTAGACTACTTACTAGAAGATATAACTGATGAAAAAACAGGTGAAATCTACTATGCTACAAACTGTATGAATAATCAAGTTATAGCAGATAAATATTTAGGTAGTAATAGATTTCCTGTAAAAAATATTTATGCTGTGGATACAACTCCAGCCGCTAACTCTAATTATGCTTTCAAATTAAAAGATGCAATAAATTCTAATATTTTAAAATTACCACTTACTGAAAAAGCTTTCGATGAATTAATGCAAAATAACAAAGAATACCAAAAACTAAATGAAAGTCAAAAGTTAATTTTAAAACTACCATATATTCAAACTACTTTACTTCAAAACGAACTATTGGGGTTGAATGGAACAGTAGACGGTAATTTATTGAAAATCAAAGAAAGTTCAACAGCTAGAAAAGATAGATATTCTTCTCTTGCTTATGCTAATTTCTTTTGTGATTTTTTACTTGGCGATAAAAAAATTAGAAGAAATAGCGAAGACAAAAAAGAGAAAAGAGAGTTATTGTTTAGACAACCAAAATTAAGAAAATAAAGACGAAAGTTGGTGAGATTGTGCCACAAAAACTTTCCAAAGAAAAAGAAAAAAAAATAAATCCTAGCAGACTAGTTAGTGGATTTTCACCAACAGGTAGTAAATATAATATTTATGCATATGATAAAAAAGCTTTAAATAGTAAAATTGGTTTTGCTAATTTAATTGACAATGGGTTAATTCCCTTAAATGCTAGTACATTTAATTATTTAGACTCATCATTAAAAACTTATACCAAAGAAAATATTGAAAGTTTTATAAAAAATATTACTTCTGAAAATTCACAAAAGGAATTAAGAAAAGCTAGTAGATATATGTATGTTACTGTTTTGCAATATCAAACATTAATTAACTATATGGCTAATTTACATTATTTAGCATATACTATAGCCCCATTTAAATTTTCTAGAGATAAGTTGAATGAAAAAGCTTTTACAGCTGGATATGATAAAACTTGTAACTTTTTAGAAATTTTCAATATAAAACATATAGTTAGAATAATGACTAAATATTGCTTAGTTGAAGATGTGTTTTATGGTTATAAGTACCAAACAAAAGATAGTTTAACAATTAAAAGATTAAATCCAGATTTTTGCAGATTAAGTAGAAAAGTTGATGACTGTTATAAATTTAGTTTTGATTTTGAATATTTTTCTTCTAAGAAAGATGAATTAGAATTATTTGGAGACGAGTTTATAAGGCGTTATCAAGATTATTTAAATAAAACTGCAACTAGATGGCAAGAATTAGATATAAATAACCAAATATGCTTAAAGTTTATGGAAAATATTCCTTATCCAGTAGTACCTTTTACAGGGGCGATGACAAGCGTTTTTGATATTGAAGATTATAAAGCTTTAGCTAAATCTAAAACTGAAATGGATAATTATAAAATTCTTGGATTAGAAATTCCTATTGATGAAAATGGTGAATATAAGCTGTTAGATAAAGATATTGAAGATTATTATGCTTCTCTATGTAATGTTTTACCAGATAATATTGGTGCTTTTGTTAGTGCTATGAAAGTGAATGAATTTTCATTTGAGAAAACAGCTAATAAAAATTCCGATAAAATTGCAGAAGCTCAAAGAAATTTCTGGAATGATGTAGGTATAAGTTCTTTATTATTTGGTGGTGACACCCAAAACAAAGATATCATGAAAAATTCCATAAATAGTGATGAAGGCATAATGTTTAGTTTTATGAAACAGGTTGAAAGAAATATTAATCTATTTTTGAAACAACTTAGTGGAACACAAAAATTTAAAATTACATTTATAGACGCTAGTATTTATAATAAGAATGATAATTTTAATCAAGCCTTAAAAGCAGCACAATATGGATTGCCTACAATTTCACAATTGTTTGCTTTATTAGGATATGAGCCTTACGACTTACAATCAATGAATTTTCTTGAAGACGAGATTCTTAAATTAAAAGAAAAATTAATTCCTTTATCTTCAAGTTTTACACAAACAGGCAGACCTGCAAACACAGAAACAGGCGGTGATACTAGTGAATAAAGATTTATTTATTATAACTAAAGATGAAGATACCTATTTAAAATTAAGTAAAGCAGGATATATTTTACTTAACACAAGTTTCAAAAAGAATGAAAATACATATATTTTTTTAGATAGCAATGGTAAATTTTCAAAAGAAAACAACAATTATCCTAAAGCTTACATAACAAGTAAGCTTTGTATGTAAGGTCGGTGAAATAATGTCAAGAGAAATAGTGTCTATAACAACTATAGAAAACAAATTTACAATCCAAGAAAATATTGAAATGGCAGATAATTCACCAGAACTTATGGATTATGGTTATATTGATATTGCTTATACAGGATTAAATAGAAATAATTTTATTATAAGTGAAGAAACTTTTGAAAATTCTTTAAAAACAATCCACGGTATTCCTGTAGTTGTTAACTATAATATAGAAAGTAATACCATAGGAGAACACGACGAACTTGTAATTCTTAACAAAGAAAATAAAATAGAAAATATTATTAATCTTACTCAAGGTATTGGATTTGTTCCACCTAATCCTAAATTAGAATGGGTTGAATTTAAAGAAGATAATGGTGAAATTAAAAAATATTTAAGAACAGAAGTTTTTATTTGGAAAAGAATGATGGGTTATGATTATATCAAAGAAAAAGAATTTACCAATCAAAGTATGGAAATTCATATAGCCACAGGGAAAAAAGACAAAAACAAAGCATTTGAAATAACAGAGTTTGAATGGGAAGCTTTATGCTTGCTTGAAGATGATGTTGAGCCATGTTATGAAAATGCAAAGTTAGATTTGAATTTTAGCAAACTTACTGCAAAAATTCAAATGAGCTTAGAAAATAAGAAAGAGAGTGAAAAGATGAGTGAAAAAACAAACTCTAATTTAGAGACACCTGTAGTAGAGCCTGTGCTTGAACCTATAGTTGAGCCAATAGAAGATAATACTAAAACAATATCTAGTTTAGAAACACCTATAGTTGAACCAGTAGTTAATGAAACTCCTGTAGAGCCTACGCAAGAAAAATCAACATTTGCCTTAGCTTATGAAGATAAGAAAAATAAGTTAATAGCACTATTGCCTAGAGTTGGATATGATACGTACGCATATATTATACAAACTTTTGATACTTATATTGTTTATGAAATATACGGTTGGAGTAGAGATAATGTTTATTTTTCTAATTTCTATAAAGTTTCATATACAGAAACAGATGGAAATTTTGTATTAGGCGACGATACAGTTGAAGTTTTTTTAACCTATGCAACCAAAGAAGAAATTGATGCAATGGACACACAGAGAGCTTCGTTTGCTTTATACAAGGAGAAAGCAATTAAATATGACAATTTTATTCTAGAGTTAGAAAAATCAGAAAAAGAAAAAATTGTAAACAAATATGAAAATATTTGCAATAAAGAAAAGTTTTCTTTTATTAAAGCAGAAGTTGATAAATTGAGTAAAGACGAATTAGAAGTAAAATGTAAAATTTGTTACGCTGATACTTGCTTAGAAACTCAAACATCAAAAACAAAAGAAACATTTGCAAACACACCAAAAGAAGAAAATTTCGCATCTACATCAATAGATAATTCTGATGATGATGGATATAGAGGAATTTTTAGTTTAATTAAATAATTATTTTTAAAGGAGAATTAATATGGCTTATACAGTATTTTTAAAAGAAGATATGGCAGGTCAAGTTCTTACTAGCAAATTAAAAGCTGGAAGATACCTACCATCTGGCACAGCAACAGCACTTGAAAATGGTGCAATCGTTCAAATTGGAGCACTTATTAGCGGACAGAGAGAATTACATACGCTAACAAATCCTACAACTTCATTAACACTAAATCAAGTTGGTATAGTTTATAATCCAGAAGTAATCGTAGATAAAGCTACATCTTATAACCAAGATGAATTTAGAAATCTAGCAGGTGCTAACTTAAGAGTTTATCAACTTGAAAAAGGCGATAGATTTGCTTTAACTGTAGAGGGATTTACAGCAACTCCAACAGTAGGTCAGTATGCTTGCGTTGGTGCTACACCTAAAATCGTTCCTGCTGCTGCAGAGGGTACAGGTGCTACAATTGGCATAATAAAAGAGATTTTCACTTTAGGCGGAAAAACTTTTTATTCAATCGAAGTTTAATAAATAAAAACAAGGAGAATTAAAATATGAACACATTTTTAACTGATGCTGAACGCCTAGAAGCTATTGCTGTAGGTATTCAAGCTTATAAAAATCCTAATGCAACTTTTGAAGCAGGTAAATCTACCTTTTCCAAAAATAAAGCTATGGAAGCTATGAGAGCTGCTTTAATAAAATCAGCTGGTGGAGATAGTAAAATTGATTTCAAAAAAATGATACGTGGACACTATAATGAAACTTTTGCATTAATAGAAGAAATTTTAAAAGTTACTACAAGAGATTATATGTTGTCAAATACATTTTTCCAAAATTTAGTAGACTTTAGAGACAGTTCTGTTGGAGATTTACTATCTTTCAGACTTCAAGATAAAACAGAATTTTTAGTAGCTGATACATCTGTTGGCACACAAGCTGTAAGAGCACAAAAATTGATGGGTGGCACAAATTATACAGTTCCTACATCTGTTAAAGCAATTAAAACAGAAGAAGAATTACAAAGAATAATGGCAGGTCAAATTGACTGGCTAGAATATGTAGACGCATGTAATAAAGCTATACTTAAGAGAAAATTAAATGATGTCGCTACTGCTTTCACAGGCATAACATCATCTACTCCAGGTATGCAACCTAATCTAATTACAGCAAGTGCTGGTACTTATTCTGATGCTGACTTGTTAACTAAAATAATTGCACTTGAAACAACCACAGGTATGTCTGCTAAAATACTTGGTACAGAACAGGCAGTTTCAAAAATTGATTCTACACCAATTTCTGATAGTGGCAAAGAAGATTTCTACAATTCTAAATGTGTTGGTAAATTTAGAGGTAGAGAAGTTATGGCTATGAACCAGCTTTACAAACCAGGTACAACTACTGATTTATTCTCTAACAACGATATTTATATATTTGCTGGCGATACAAAACCTATAAAACATGTAACAACAGGTGAATTTTACATGACTACAAAAGACCCAATGGCTAATGCAGATATGTCTCAAACATTGTTTATGGCTTATGAAGATGGAACATCTGTTATCGTAAATGAAGCTTTCGCTGTTTATAAGTTCTCTTAATATTTAGAAATATAGGTGTGTGATTTTATATTACACACCTATTATAAAAAGAAAGGAATTAATATGGAAAATAAAGAAAAAAAAGAAATTAAAAATACAGAGAGCAAATACTCTAAAGTAAAAAAAATAACAATTCCTGATGACTCAAGTATTCCTGTGACTTCATTGTTCTGTGGTAAGCTAACTTATATTTCTAAAAAAGATGGCTCAACATATGAATGGAATGAATTTGGTGAAACTGTAGATATTGAGTTTAGAGAACTCAAAATTATGCTTTCTAACCAAAAAAGATTTTTCATAGACAATTGGATAACAATGGAAAGGGAAGTTATTGAAGCGTTAAAAGCTGAAAGATACTATCCTAAGCACATTGAGTTTGAAGATTTAGCTAATATAGCTGAAAAATCAGACAAAGAAATTGAAGAAATCCTTACAGGAATTAGTAATTCTATGAAATATGTCATAGGACATATGATAATTCAAAAAGTAAAAACAGGTGAAATTGATAGTCGAAAAAAAATAGTTCTTTTAGAAAAAATATTAGGTTATGACTTAACGTAAGATTGGATGTGAAATTTTGACAAGTTTTGATGATGTATATGAAATATTTTTATTCACTAAAGTGCAAGCTTACAAATTAAACAAGTTAACGCTAGATAATAAAAAAGCAACCTTACTTATTTATCTTCGTCTAGCTTGCTCAAAGTTCATTAATTGCAAACAAGATTTGAGTTTAGATTTAGTTAATAAAAGATTTAATGTAGATTTGACAGAAAGAGAAGTAGATATAATTACAGATTTTATGGTAATAAGTTGGTTGAAACCAATTATACTTTCTGATGAATTATTAGAGAGCAGATTAAATACTAAAGATTTCTATGAATATTCTCCAGCAAATCTAATTCTACAAATAAGAACTACTTTTAGTGAAGTTGAAATTAATGCTAAAAAAGCTATGAAAAATTACGGATATTCTAGCAATTTTTCACAACTTAATAAGAAGTAGGTATATTTATGGATTGGAATTTATATGATACATTTATAAACGCAAATGGTAGCACACCTAGAGATAGAAAAATAAATGAATTGAAAAATTCATTAAATAAAAAATTAGAAAATTCTGCAAACTGTAGGACTGTAAAAATTAATAATGTAGATAAAAAATTAATGGTATTGAAAACAGATTTATATAATAAAAAGAAAATCCAAACATTACCAGACCAAAATGTTTATATGGGAGATATTGTTGATTTTTCTGGAAGTAAATACTTGATTACTACAGTTGATTTAGACGATGAAGTTTATCAAGTCGGCGAGATGTTTTTGTGTAATTGCCTAATTAAATGGCAAAAAGCAGATGGAACTATAATTACTAGATATGGTTTTAATGATAAGTATGGACAGTTTATGAACAATAGTAAAAATATGTCACAAGTTGTAAATCCAGATTTAGTTTTAACAGTTTATTTGCCTTTGGATAAAGACACAGTTTTATTAGAAAAAGAAAAAAGATTTTTAATAGATATTATAAATGAAAATCCAGATGCTTATTTATTGAAAAATATTAATAGAGTTTCTATGGATTATAATTTAGGTGAAGCCACAAGCGTTGCTAATTTAGATACAACCAATAAACTTTTACATTTGTCTTTTGCTATTACTCAAAGAAGTGATAGAGATAATTTTACTTTAATGGTAGCTGATTATTTTTCTCCTACTACGCCTATAATTCCTACAGAAGAAGGAAGTGTAGTTAAAAGTAAAATAACATACACAGGAGAAAGTAAAATAAAAGCAGGTGGTTCAGCAAAAGAATTTAAAATCTCTTATACTGATTTAGATGATGAACCAATAACTAATGTTATAACAACATGGAATTTAGTTGTTCATGACGAAAGTCTAAGAAAATATTATACTTTAACTCAAACTGTAGATGGTATAAAAATTAAAGCAGCATTAGAAAATTCAATTGTTAATACAACAATTAAACTTGTAGCTAGTAATAATTTAGATAGTTCTACAAACGAAATAGATATTGCGGTGGTGAACTTAATCAATGGCTAATTTAAAAGAAATACCAAAATATAAAAACACTATCTTATCTTTAATAATAGGTAACGAAAATATTGTAGATTTATTAAATGGAAATATTGAACAAAGTGAAGATTTAATAGGTGTCAATTTATTTGATTACCCAAAAATTCCTTTAGCAGAAGAAGAATTAGCTTACATTACGGTTGAAATAGACATTCCTACCATGTTTAATATAAAAAATAAAATCTTTAGAAAACCACAAATAGTTTTAGATATTATAGTTCACGATAAATTAATGAAAACTAATACAATTGGCAATAGATTAGATTTGTTATGTTCTGAAATTGATAAGGTGTTTAATGGTTTTAGTGGATTAGGCTTTAAGAATTGGGAATTTGATAGCTTAAAATCAATTTATTATACTAATAGGCATTATGGTAAAAGAATTACATTTTCCGCTGTAGAGAAATCAATAGAGAGCTGTGTTTCCACATGAGTTTATTAAACAAAGAATTAATTATAGTCGATGATTTAATTGTTAAAATTCCTACTTGTGAAGAAATTCGTGGAGCATCTTGGGATTTTGGGAAAGACACAGATGAGATTGATTATTTTTCTATAGTTAGAATTTTTACAACCAACCCCAGCTCTATGATGGTTGAATTAGATGATATTAAAATTGATTATGAAACACTAAAAGACTTTGAATTATTTTTATTATTATTTAGAAGTCTAGATAAAAATACACTTGCTAAAAAATCAAATATGTTTTTTGTTAATACAGATTTGTCTAATTTTGATATTTATGTTAACAAAGAAACTCAAGAAGTTTTCTTGTTAAATACTAAAGACAATATAAGAATTGACGAAAATAAATATAATAAACTATCTGAAATATTCTGTGAAATGTTAGGCATTAAAAAAGAAGTAGTTAAAATGGCTAACCCTGGAACTAAAAAATATATTATCGAAAGAGACCGAAAAAAATTAAATAAACAAAAAAAACAAAATCAAAAATATAAGAGTTTTATTGACAGCTGTTTACTTGCATTAGTAAATAACTGTAATTTTAAATATAATTTTAAAGATGCATTAAAACTGACTATATATGACTTAAGAGCTAGTCTAAAACAAATTCTTAAGCTAAAACAAGTTGATAATCTAAGTCTAGGTATTTACACAGGAAATATTTCATCAAAAGATATTAATGTTAACGACTTAGATTTCATAAACTTAGAGTAAATATAATATTTTTTTTAAAGGAGAAAAAAACATGGTAACAATTAATGGAATGACTAATGTTTCACTAGATAGCGTAACAGCCATTGACTTACAAACAGGTGCAATATTAATGTATGTTGATGAGCTACAAAACGCATCTTTAGAAACAACAGAAGATACTAGAGAAGTTGTTGGTAAGCAAAATCGTTTACTACAGAATATTCCAACTAGAAAATCAGTAACTGCATCTATTACATCTGCTCTTTTGAGTGGCGGACTAATGGCGGCAACACAAGGTTCTAGTGAAGTAGCAAGTGCTACTATGCAAGTAAAGAGAACTGAAACTCATGTACTAACAGCAGCAGAAGTTGCAGCAGGTACTTTCTTAACTAAGTTCACAGGAGAAGGCACAGCAGGTGCTGAAATAGGTGAAATTTATATTCTTACATCTAATGGTGGTATAGATAGTAATTTTGTACAAGCAGGTTCAGCCGATACTACAAAATTTGCTTACACACCAGGTACTAAAACAGTTACACTACCTACAGCCAATGCTAAATTAGTAGCAGGTGCTAAACTATTGTTTATCTACACAATAGAAGTAGACGGAAGTAAAATTGGTGTATCTGCTACTAAAAATGGTATAACATCTGAAATACTTATAGATGGAGTTTGGCAGGATATGTGCGAAAACAAATATCATTGTACAATAAGAATTGCTAGGGGAAGATTTAGTTCAGCTAATACAATCCAAATGGGTTCTGAACAAACATTGCAGGAAATTTCTATCAACTGTCTAGCAGATATTTGTTCTGGTGCAAATGATTTGTATGAGTTTATAGTTTATACTGAATAACAAAGAATAACATTCGATGAAAAATAGACAAGATTAAACTCTTGTCTATTTTCATTTATAAAAAATTGAAAGTTGGTAACAATATGCCAGAGCCTAATCATATATGTAAAAATTGTGGAAAAGAATATTATTGTTGTAGGTCTTGTGATAAAATCAATTCATGGAAGGCTGTAGGATGTTCAATAGAATGCTTTACTGCTTACACTTCTTCTGTAGTTCAAATAAGAGCCAATGAGTTAAAAAAAGAAATACAAGAAAAATCCCTTGAGGAATTAAAAGAATTAGATAAGCAAGAGCTCGCAAAAGAAATTCAAGAAAATCCAGAAAGTACAATTTCACAAATAGTAGATAATATTAATAGCACAAATAGTGCAATTTACACAAATAAAACAAAATCAAAAAATAAAAGAAAGTAGCTTATCTTAATATGCCTAAACAAATATTAAAACTTACATCTCCTATTCCACCTAGTGTTAATCATTATATAGGCTATAGGATTTTAACAGTAAATGGTAGACAAACTATTTCAGTTTACAAAAAACCTGCTGGTAAAATATATGAAAAAGAATTTATAAATTTAATTCATACTCAAGTTAGAAAACAAGGTTGGAAAATATCAGACAACAAATTTCAGCATTATTATATGGATTGTGATTTTTACTTTCCTAGAACTGATATGGACGCTAATAATTATATGAAATGTTTACCAGATGCAATTACTAGAAGTGAAGTTATTTGGTTAGACGATAGACAACTTTGTGAGAGAGTTAATAAAGTTAACTATGATAAAGAAAATCCTAGAATAGAAATTACAATTCAACCTGTTGACTATATTGGAATATTTGAAAATGAAAATATTTTAAATGAGTTTGAAAATACTTGTATAGATTGCAAAAGATATTTAGGTGGAAAATGTAGTCTTTTAAAAGATAGTAAATGTGGAATAGTTCACAAAGAGATAAAAGACAATGTTTGTTCTCAAAAGAAAATCAAAAAAACGTGAACTACCACTAGGCTAAAGACCTAGTGGCTTCTAGGAAACTAAAAGCCTAAGTTCACCAGATTAAATAAATAGAATTGGAGAAAATTATGGAAGTAAAAACAATAGAAAATAGAAGTTTAGAAGATTTTAAAAACATATTTAAAAAAGAAATAAAAATTGCAAAGAAAAATAGCAAAATGGTTATTAAATATGGAGAAAAAGATATTGAATTAATAACTAATTTATCTGTAGCACATTATACGCAATTAGGTGAAGATATGAAAAATTTAATAACAGGAATTGAATTTACTAATTTTTATCAAATAGATGCAATTATAGATTTTTGTTACATGAATTTAGCTACAGATTTACCTATACAAGAATTAGATTTAGAAGATTTTACATTACTATTAAACGCCAAAGAAGAAAATATCATAAATAAAATTAAAAAAGAAATCCAAGAAAATTGCTTAACATATGGTAGATTTGTACAAGATGTATATATAGGAATAGAAAAAGCAACAAATAATAGTCAAGATGATTTAATGAGAAAATTAAGCGAACTTTCATTAGACAATTTAAAAACTGAAAATATTGAAAAAATTGATTAATAGAATGGTTGGTGAATAAATGAATACATTAGGATTTAATAAAAGACAATTAAATAGAATAATAAAAGAAGTTGAAAATAATTTAGATAAAGTTTTAAGAAATCAAGTTTCCAAAAGAATGCTAAAAATGATGAAAGAAAAACTAAGAGAAGATGTTTATGCAGTTTATTCGCCAACTAGTTATAAAAGAAGATTAGAAAATGGTGGTTTACTAGCAGACGAGAATATTCAATTTATACCACAAGCTAATAAATTAACATATTTAGTAAGAAATACAGCTACTCTTAATGGTAATGGTGAAGATTTTGCTAGTGGTAAATCATTGGCAGAAATTATAAATGATGGTTTAGTTGACGATACTGCTTTCCCTGTTTATATGAACCCTAGACCGTTTTTTGATAATATGTTAGAAGATTTAGAAAAAAATCCAATAATAGAAAACGAAATAGAACAATATTTTCGTTTTTAGAAAGAAGATTATTATGGTTGAAAAAAAGAAAGTAAAAAAAAACAAAAAAGAAGTAGTTGTTAATTTCTTGGGTATCTCATCTCAAGAAGTTACCAACTCTATGTATTTAGTCGAATTTGGTAGCTATAAAATTTTATTGGACTGTGGTTTATATCAGAGTGCCAATATGTTTAAAAATTATAAACACAATTCAAGAAATTTGGGATTAAAATATTCTGAAATTGATTTTATAATTTTAACACATCTTCATGCAGACCATGTAGGCTTATTGCCTAGATTGTATAAAAATGGTTGTAAAGCTAAGATATTTATAGCTAATGGAACTAAGGGCTTATTAGAATTAATGTTAAGAGACACTTGTAAAATAATAAAGCATGATTGCGATATGATGATAAAATATTCAAAAGGAGAGGGAAAATTCTTTCCTATTTTTGATGAAATCGATGTAGATGCAATGCTAGATTATATTATAGAGGTTGATGACGAAACTCAAGAATTAACAAAAAGTATAAATTTTAAATTTTACAATGCAGGACATATTGTAAAAAGTAAACAGATTTATATGGAGTTTAAAGTAGATAAAAATACCACTAAAAGACTAGGATACACAGGAGATATAGGAAGTACAATAGAAGATAAATTTTTTACTATGCCTTTTGAACCAATGCCTTATTGCGATTTATTAATTTCTGAAACTACATATGGTGGAAATAGTGTAGGCAGAACTAAAAAATTAAGATTTAACGAATTAAAAATGATAGAAAATGCAATTAGAAATACTAAGAAAACACAAAGAACTTTAATAGGTGCTTTTAGTTTAGAGAGATTACAAAACATTATGTTAGACTTATATGAAATTTTTGGAAATGATGAAAATTTTAAAACAAAAATTTTAATAGATGCTCCATTAGGACATAGAATTTCTAATATAATACATAGAGCTATAGATGATAGAGATATTAAAAAACAAGAAAAATTCCAAACATATAAAAAAATGATGGAATGGGAAAATATAAAATGGTTAGATGATTACAATGAAAGTAAATATTATAAAACTGCAAAAGAACCTTTAATAATTTTATCAACATCTAATATGTTAGATAATGGAAGAATATTAGAATGGGTACAAAGTATGTTGCCAGATAGAAATAATACAATTATATTTTGTGGATATACCACAGAAGATAGCTTAGCAACAAGAATAAAAGATAAATCTAATGCTCAAGTATTTATTGATAAAAAATTTTACGTAAATGAATGCAAGCTTATAGATTTACAAAGTTATTCGTCACATATAACTAGAAGTGAGTTGTTAAATTTACATGGGCTTAATGCTAATTATGATAGATTGGTTTTAGTACATGGAGAACTTGAAAATAAAAGAGTTTTCGCAAGAATGTTAAAAAAAGAATTAAATAGATTAAATAAAACAAATAGAATTATATTGCCAGAATTCATGGATAGTATAATTATTTAGATTGGAGAATTAAATGTTTGAAAGAGAAATTAAAGACATAAAAGTTAAAAAAGATATAGTTGCTAGAACTGCTAATAACTTAGTAGAGACTTTTGAAAATTTACAGATTAAATGTGAGATTATAAAAAATGGAACAAAAATAAATGGATTGAGTCTAATAGGGTTATTAAACTTAGATGTAAGAAAAGATTGTATTATAAGTTTATTTTTTAATGGAAATAGCTCTAAAATAGATAAAGCGGTCAGATATTTATTAGACGAAAAAATTATATAATATATATAGGATGTGAGAACAATTGAAAAATTTTGACTTAAAGATTACTTTAAATCCAGATGCAAGTAAGTTAAATAATTTTATAACAAACTTCTCCGCAAAGCAAGTGCCGATACAATTAAAAATAGATAATGCTGCACTAGGTAATGTTGCCACACAATTAAAATCAATAAGTCAAACTGATTTTTCTAACATCAAACAGTTGCAACAGGCTTTAAAATTAATTGCACAGGGTACAGGTAGTGGCGGTACAGCAACAGGAGCAAACAAAACAAGCCAAGCTTTAAAAGAACAAGAAAATTTAATTTATAAAAATCAATCAGCTATTGAAAAATTAAGGATAACTTATTACAATTTACAAAAAACACAAGCAAGTGCTGTAAATAAACCTTTTGCAAATACAGAGCAATATGAAGTTTTAACAAATGCTATAAAAATTGCAAGAAGTGAATTAGAAAGATTTGCAAATGAAAATACAAAAGTAAAATCCACAGACGAGTTAAAAAGATTAAATACGCAAGTAAATAATCTTAGAAGAAGTCTTAATATAAAAGCAGGAGATGCTAGAATAGCCATATCTACAGAAGCTGCTGATAATGCAGTACAACAGTTAGGTTCTAAAGTATCTTTATTAAGAGATAATTTATCAAGGTTTAAACAAGAAAATTCAAGATTAACTGTAGACCCTAAATTAACAGCACAATATAATTCTTTATTTTTAGCTTTACAAAGTGGAACTGTAAAAACAGAAGTGGAATTTAATAGATTGCGTTCAGAAGTTTTAAAGTTTCAAACAGCAGTTAGAATGGCAGGGAAAACAGGAAGAACATTTTTTGAAGACTTATCTTATGTTGCTGATAAAATAGGTGTTAAAGCTTTATTAGGTGGTATGACATTTAGAATTATTGCCTACTTCAAACAAATGATTGCAAATGTTAAAGAACTTGATACTGCTATGGTAAATTTAAAAAGAGTAACATATGAAACTAATGCTGCTTATGATAAATTTTTAAGTGAAATTGGCGTAAAAGCTAGAGCAGTAAATGCAGACTTAATAGAGATGGTAAATAATATAGCAGAATTTAGTAAGCTTGGATATAATTTACCAGATGCTACTAGACTTGCAGAAGTTGCCAGTGTTTATAGCAATGTTGGAGATTTAGATTTAAGTAGTGCTACTGATAATATAGTTGCTAACTTAAAAGCATTTAAATTAAATGCCGATGAAGCAATAGACATTGTAGATAAATTTAACCAGGTTGGTAATAGATATGCTGTTAATTCAGCTGACATAGGTGAGGGATTAAAGCGTTCAGCATCATCTTTGGTTGTTGGAGGAAATAGTTTAGACCAAGCTGTAGCTTTATTTACAGCAGGAGAAGAAATAATTCAAAATCCAGAAAAAATGGGTACAGCTTTAAATGTTTTATCTCTAAGGATTAGAGGGGCATCTGGAGAGCTAAAAGAAATGGGCGAGGAATTTTCAGACTTGGAAGAAATTTCTTTTTCTAAAATAAGAGAAGATGTAAAAAGACTTTCTGGAGTAGATATAATGATAGACCCTACTACTTTTAAATCTACTTACGATATTATGAAAGAAATTTCATATGTTTGGGATGATTTAAAAGAAAGTACAGCAGGTGCTGAATTACTTGAAACTCTAGCAGGTAAAAATAGGGCAAACGTTTTGGCAGCCATATTAGACAACTTTAGAACTGCTGAACGTTCAATGCTTACAATGCAAAGTGCAGAAGGCACTGCTTATGAAGAAAACCAAAAGAAAATTGAGTCCATTGAAGGTCGAGTTAAAAGTTTAAAAAATAGCTTTACAGAACTATCAGTAAATTTAATTAATTCAGATTTCATAAAAGGTTTTGTGGGCGAAATAGATAAACTATTAAAAAGCGTTAATAAATTTTTAAACCTAATAGAAAAATTACCTAGTGGATTAACATTGGCGGCAGGTGCTTTAGCATTAATTGGGTCTAAAAGAAATCTTGGTATTTTTGAAACTATGACAAACGATGTTGGGAGATTAACTCCCAAACTTAAAGATTTTAGTATGATTACAAATAGTGTTGGTAAAAACCTAAAAGCTTTTGAAAATTATGCCATTGCTTTAGGCAATAATATGCCTCAACAAGAAGCATTCATCAAACATTTAGGGTCTGCAAATCATTTAACTAGACAATTAGCAACAAACAATGTTAATAACGCCGCATCTGCTGATTTAACAGGAGATGCTTATAAAAGGTCGGTAGCACAAATTAGAGCTAATACAGTAGCACATAGAGCATTAAATGTGGCTATGAGGGGCGTTGCAATAGCAGGCAATATAATCTCAAGTATGGCTATTGCTTCTGTTGTAACTTTGGTAATAACAGGCGTTTCTAAACTAATAAACGCTGAAAAAAATCTAGCTAAAGAAGTTAAAGGACTTACAGAAGATTATAAAAATCAAAAAAGTAATTTACAAACACTAAAAGATGAATACCAAAGTATTTTAAATTCTCAAGATAGTGAAGCTGACAAAACTAAATTGCTAGATGAACTAAAACAAAAGATAATTAAAACTTATGGTCTAGAAAAAGAAGCTATAAAAGGTGTAAATGATGAGAGACAAAGAACAAAAGATTTATTAGATGCAGAATCAACACAACAAGCTGTAGACTTTGTAGAAAATACTAAGAATAAAAAAGTTTATGAAAAAACCAAAAGTTTTTTAGAAACTGGGGTTGAAACTGGCGGATTAGGAATTGCTAACTACAATAGACGTGCAACAACTACAGATACTTCTGGGAAAATAAGAAAAGTAGAAAGCGATTTCCAGCTTAATATAGACGAAAAACAAATAGACGAAGAATTAAATCAATTTATTGAAAAAATTGGAAGAAATCCTGATAAGTTTTCCCCCTACAAGACAGCAATATCAGTAAAAGGTGGAGATATGTTAGAATATCTTGAAAACTTAAAAGGTATTCAAAATTTATTATCACAAAAACAAAGTTTAAATTTAATTACAGAAGATGAACAAAAACTCCTAAAGAAAACAACCAAAGAAATTGAAGATATAAATAAATTAATTTCAGAAGATGGAAAATATAGTGTAAAAACTTTTAACACCTATATGGAGGCTATGGCTACAAAAACTCTATATGCTTATGAAAGTGAAAAAGGAGCTTTAGAGGATATAGCCAATTCCGATAGCTATCAAACATGGTATAACAATCTAATTCTTTTAGCTAATGGAGATAAATATTTAGAAGATGCTTTAAAAAGCTTAGTTGATGAACAAAGAGAAGGATTAGGGTTATCTTCTGAACAAGCAAGTCAATTAGAAAAACTTAGGGCAAAAATAGCAGCTACTACTAGTGAATATGATAAATTAAAAGAAAAAATTAAATTAGCTAGCGAACAAATTCAATCTTTAGATGATGTAATAACAAAAAATAAAGATGAAAAATCTACATTTAGTAAATCAGAAATTTTAGAATTATTAACATTATATCCTAGTTTAGTTGATAATATTTTAAAATCAACTGACGGTTATAAAATTGAAGAAGCTGCACTAGAAGAATTAAGAAATGCAAAAGTAGAAGAATTAAAAACTACTTTAAAAGCTGAAATACAAAAGTCTCAAGCAACTTTAAATGGTATTGCTAATAGATTAAGAGCTTATAATGCTGAAATAGTTGGAATACAAAATGTTCAACAAGCACAAAAAGAACTAGCTAAATCACAATTAATTAACACAATTTTACAACAACAACCAGAAAGCGAAATTGGATTAGACGTCAAAAACAAACAAATGGAAAAAATTCAATTGCTTACTGAATTTATTGATGTTGCAAATAGTTTGCAAAAATCCCAAGATGATTTAGATGCTTTAAATTTTCAAACAGAATTATTAGATGATAAATTTGGAAGTGTAAATGATACAACAGGAAACGTTGACGACCAAATAAAAAACATTAATCAAAATTTAGAAAACACAACAAAAGAACTAGAAAAAAGTGTAAAAGCAATGGAAGATGGACAAACTGAAATTAACTCTCTACTTGAAACAACTGTTGCTATGCTTAAAAAGAAATATGAATTAAATAAAAAAGACTATGAAAATGAATTAAAAAATTTAAAAACTATTGTCGATAAAAAGAAGCAATTATTAGAGATTGAAAAAGAAAATTACGATTTTCAAAAATCTTTAAAAGAAAAAACAACAGAAGTATCTGATGTAAAAATTAAAATAGAAACTCTTTCTTTAGACGATAGTATGGAAAGTGTTAAAGAAAGATTAGAACTTAAAGAACAATTAACTGAAAAAGAATTGGCTTTAAGTGAATTTTTATCAAACAAAGATATTGAACTTAAAAAAGAAGCACTAGATACAGAATATGAAAATCATGAAAAATTAATTGGAGATAAAATTCAATCGATTGATGATTTCTTATCTAAAGAGGGAGAAATTTACAAAGAAGCTTATGCATTAATAGATGGCAGAACAGAAGAATTTTACAATAGTCTTTTAAATTATACTCAAACATATACTAATATGACTATGGTTGAGTTTACAAATATGTGGGATAGAGCGTATCAAGCTTTGCTAACTTATGGAAATGGACAAATTAATGTTGTTGGCACATTAGGAAATCTACAAGGACAAATTGCTGGATTAAATATGCATATAGAAAACATGAGAAATCAAGCAGAGGCAACAATTTCTAGTTTAGAAAATATGGCAAAAGCTTTTGAAAAAATAGCTTTAGAAAGAAACAAAGTAGATACTTCACCTATTACATTTCCATCTCCAAAAGTAACAGAATGGTCTGGATTATCAAAACCTACTCAAGATATTTTAAGAAAACTTCCTAAATTCCATGACGGTGGCAAAGTAGAGCCATTTACTAGTGGTTACATAGGTAATAATGAAGTATTAGCTAAATTATTAACAGGCGAAGTTGTAACAACTCCTAAGCAAGGTTTAAACTTCTTAAGAAACACATTACCTAATATAGTTGCAGGTGCTATGAGCACAAAAGATGCACAACAATCTAATATATATAATATAAATATGCCAGAAATAACTATAACAGGAGATGCAACAGATAACACAGTAAGTAAGATTAAGCAAACTTTAAATGAATATAAAGAAAATTTATTTGAAGAAATAAATAGGTCTAATAAAAAGTTTGGAAACACATTGGCGGTTAAATATTAAATATTTGTGGAACTATATATCTCAATAGTTCCACAAAATAAAGTTGGTGAGAAAATGTTTTTAGAAAATTATTTTATTTTTGATGGGAAATCTTCAATGGATTATAATATGAAAATTTATAATGTAGATGATATGCCACAAGATGAAATGCTAGTAGCAGAAAGAGAATATACTAAAGTTAAAGCACCTAGAGGAAGTAAATATAGAATTATAGACTGTCAAGAAAGTGATGTTTTAACTTTTTCAATAAAATTTTTAAAAGAAGATTTTTCTATAATTGATGATTTTAAATTACCAGAAATAGTAAGATGGTTATTCAATCAAAAAGATTATAAAAAATTACAAATAGTATCAAATGATATGATTAATCTATACTATAATTGTATATTAACAAATGTTCAAAAAATTTCTGTAGCAGGTCAAACATATGGTTTTTCTTGTACAGTTGAATGTGATAGTTCATGTGCTTGGGAATTTCCATATACTAAAAATTATAATTTTAGTAGTGATACAGGAGAAGATTTTCAAGTTCATTATGGAACATTTATTTGTACTTGTGATAATTTAGACAATAAGCTTTTACCTAAAATTAAAATTACAAAAGTTGAAGATGGACATTTACAAATAAGAATAAATAATTTAACTTCTGTTACAATGATTAGTAATTTAAATGATGGAGAAATTATAGAAATTGATAGCGAAAATAAAATTATAAGCAGTAATTTAAATAACAATATATTTGAAGATTTTACAGGAAACTTCCCATTTTTTCAAAGAGGAATTAACAACATTGAATTTTGGGGACAGGGATTAATGGAAGTTACATATCAAAACCAAAGAAAGGTTGGTGTTTAAATTTGGAATTTAATTTTACAAATAAAGTATTAAACAAAGATATAGATTTAATATTATGTTACCCTAACAAAAAACAAATTGGATGTATTACAGAAAAATATAGTTTAAATGTAGAATTAAATTTCTTAAACACCAGCAAATTAAATTTTTCTGTAGACAAAAATAATAAATTTTATGATAAATTTAAAAAAGAAATGTTAATTTATACAGAAGAATTTGGATATTTTATAATTTCTGAAACATCTTTTAGTAAGAAAAGTGAAAATGAAATTAAATCTATTGATTGTGATAGTTATGAAATAATTTTAAATAAAACAAACGTCACACTAGAGGATGGTACGTACCCTTTATATGATGTTTTAAATCCCAATAGTAGTTTGTTAGGCATATTGTCAAACGTTTCTAAATGGACTATAGGACACGTTGACAGCACTTTATTAACTAAGTATAGAACTTTTGAAATTAATAATATAAGTATTTATAATTTACTAATGACAGAAATGTCAACAGCCTATAATTGTTATTTTACTTTTAATAATGAAGATAATATTATTAATGCTTATGATAAAGATAGCGTTACGCCTACAGAAGATATTTTACTTTCTTTCGACAATTTAGTAAGCGAAATAAATATATCTGAAAAAAATGAAGATGTTTGTACTGTTTTTAAAATAAGTGGTTCTGATGGAGTTTTAATTAATGATGTAAACCCTTTAGGTACAAGCTATGTTTATGATTTTAATTATTATATGGATAATGATTACGGTATGTCTGATGATTTAAAAGCTGCAATAGTAGCTTGGAACAATAAAATTTCTTTAGCTAAACCTAGTTATGATACTTTGGTGTTAAATAGAAAATTATATTCTCAAGACTTAGTAGAAAAATCAGCAGAAATATCTCTAAAAAAATCTGAATTAAATGCAATTCAAATAGCTAGAAGTGCATTAACAGACTTACAAAGCCAAGAAACAAAAGATGCCTTATTAGCTTTATACAATAGTGAAGTTATAAAACAAGCTGAATATAATGTCTTAAAGCAAGAATATGAAGATATAAAAGATGACTATGACAATACAATAGCTTCTATACAAACAATAGTTAATTCTTTAGCTATAGACAATGTAGCTAATTTTTCTTTAGAGTTACAAGATGAAATGCAATTTTATATAAAAACAGGTAGCTATGTAAATGAAAATTTTATTTACACTTCTAATATGACAGAAAAAGAAAAAATGGAAATAGCTCAAGAATTATTGTCTCAAGGTTTAACTATTTTTGAAAAATTATCAAGACCTTGTTATGAATTTAAAGTAAGTATAGATAACTACTTAATGATGGAAACTTTTAAATCTTTCATAGGTAAAACTAAATTAGGTATTTGTTGTTATGTAGAAATAGAAAAAAATACGTGGATTAAACCTAGATTATTGCAGATGAGTTTAAATTATGATGATTTATCTAGTAGTACATTTACATTTTCTGAAACATTCAGAATGATGAAAGATGTAAATATTTTTGAAGATGTTTTTAATCAATCTGCAAAAAGTTCTAATAGAGTTAGTATTTTAGCCAATACTTGGAGTGAGCCAAGTAAAAGTGGTTTGTTAAATACCATAAGTAGTTATATGACTGAAAGTTTAGATTTAGCAAAACAAGAAATTGTAAATAGTGTAAATCAAGATTTCATTATAGGCTCTTGGGGAATTTTAGGTAGAAAAAGCATTGGAGAAGATTTATTCGACCCACATCAAATAAGAATAAATAATAATTTAATTTGTTTTAGTGACGATAGTTTTCAAACGGTTTCTCAAGCTATTGGTAAAATAACATTTAATGGAACTGAAATGTATGGTATAGTTGCCGATGCAATAATAGGTGGTTTAGTAGCTACTGAAAAATTAATTATAAGTAATGAAAATAATAATTTTATAGTTGACAAAGATGGAGCAACTTTAGTTAATGCAAGTTTTACATTAACTAATGATAAAAACAAAATATTATTAAATCCAGAAGATGGTTTAAAAATTCAAACTAAAGTTGGAGAACTTTGGGAAGATAGATTTTATGCTGATGTTAATGGAGATATAGTTGCAAAATCTATTAAACTAGAAAGCTCTATAATTGGTGGTTGGATTACAGAGGCTGATGGCTTATATGCTCCTGGAGACCCTGCGACTAGAGATTATATAGGTAGTGATGGCTATGGAAAATTAAGCTTATTCTCATGGACGCCTACTAGTGCTACATTTGATGGCAATATTTATGCTAATAACTTATTATGTAATACAGGTGGACAATATCAAAACGTATTTGTAAACGGTAGTATGGGTGGAACATGGCTAAGCGATGGAACTGTTCCCTTAGGAAAGCTAGATACTTTAGTTGCTACTAAAGCATATGTAGATGAATTAGACGTAGGAAGTTTGAGAGCAGATTTAGCTATAATAGATACATTTATTGGCGATTATTTTGAAGTAAACACAGGTGTTTTTAGAGGTAATTGTTATTGGGATAATAATGGACAAAACCCAGCAGAAATATCCAGCTATGTTGTAAGTAATTATATTGGATTAAATATTTCTTCAACTTATACTTTAAACTTAGAAAGTACAGCAGGAATTACTTTAACCACAGGAAATTTACTAGGACAAAGCTATCCTGTAAAAGTTGATAGCACATTTTCAGTTGTTGATGGAATTTACGAATTATTTAGCGTTAATCACGAAAGTAATGGATATAAAAAAATTAAACTTTCTAATGGTGCTTTTATAGAGTCTGGCGGATATCCTACATACGATGGAAGCGTATCAATTACAATAAAAGACACTAATGATGTTACACATACTCTACAGTTTATAGATGGATTTTTATATTCGTTTGATAGTAAAGTGAGATATTAAAAAAAATAAATAAAATAAAATAGGAGTTTTATTATGAAACAAGAAAATTTAGAAAAATTAAAAAGCGTAATCATTTATTTAACTGAAATAGAAGTAAAAGGAAAACAAGCAAAAATTTTTGGTAGTTGTATTGAAGCTCTAGATAATATTTACTCAATAGAAAAACAAGAAAATCAAGAACAAATACAAATACCAAAATAAGAAAAGTTGGTGGAAAAATGTCAGAAACTATTAGTCAAATAACAGACTTAGGCAAAATACAAATGATTGCTGGAGATAGCCAAACTTTCGATATAGAAATTTTACCAGACGATGAGTCTGTTGAAAAATCTATGGTAGGATATAGTTGCTATTTTCAACTATCTCCAATTGGACAAGAAGATGTTTTAGTGTTTAGTAGATTGTGTGAACTAAAACAAGGAAGCATTACTACTTTTTTTATAACATTAAGTAATGCAGATACTGATGATTTATTTGGTAGTTTTACTTTAAAAATAGTTTTAGTAGACCCATTAGGAAGAAAATTAAAAAAAGCAAGAGGCACTTTTAATATTTTAAAAGATGAGGACGGTGTAGTTTAATGTCAAATTTACCTACAAATTCTTTTAAAATAAAATTATATGATGTTGAAAAATATAATACAAAATTAACAATAAAATTACCATTTCAAGAAAGATTAGGATTAAATATTTATGTTAGTGAAACACAACCTACAGCTTTAAATGTTGTAGAAGGCTCTATTTGGATTAAAAGACCAAATACTCAAGAAACAATATATATATTAGATAGAATTGATACAGACGAAGATTTTACAAATACCATTATTATATTAACTAGAGATGGATTTGAAGAAGTTAATTTATATAGTGGTTTAGGTTTTACAACGTTATTGTCAATAAGACAAATTCAATATTCAAATGGTGACTTGGTTCAAATCCTTCCATATTGGATATATAGGGGCGGTCAGTGGTTTAGCAATTCTAATACTCTAACACAAGGAGTTAAAATAAAAATAAAAAATAAAACATTAAACTTGGAGAGTGTTGATAATTTAATTTTAGATGATATCATACAAACCTATCAGCTAAACTATGGAACTGTTGATGAAGAAAATTTATCAGAAATTTTAAATATGTCTTTGGAGAATTTAGATGATTTTACATTAGCGGCAACAAATGAAAATATTATAATTTAGGAAGTGAAATAATGCAAGGAAAAAGTACAATACAAATGATAAATCCTTTTACTCAAAAAGTAGAAGAGCAATTTGAAAACAAAAACTTAATAACAAATGCTATATCAAATGCTTTTAAAACAAGTGTTTTATATAAAAATAAATTCTACACAGATACAACAATAAATAACTATATAAAAGAATTAACTCCCTTATCTACAAAAGGATTGGGTGGAATTTTATTATGGGATAACACACTTACAGAAGATATAGATTTAGTTGATGCTCCTATGACTGTAAATAATATCGGTAGAGCAGGCGGAGGTTACAGTGGCAGCAACGCATATAGAGGGACTCTTAACGCTCTTGAAAGCGGAGTAATTACAAACGGATATAGAAATGTTTGGGATTTCGACACATCAAGATGCAATGGACAAACAATAAAAGCTTTAACTTTAACACATAGAAACACAGGCAATAATGGTTGGATGAGTTTAAGTGAGCAAAATGAAAAAGAAAGCCCTTGTTTTTTTCAACAACCCTTAAGATGTTTTGACTTAGGAGATGACAATTCTTATTTTGTCACAATGTTAAGCGATACAAAAGCCTTGTATGCAAGAAAAGGAACTGACACCACATGGATTTTAAATGAATTAGAAATACCAAATACTG
>Ga0209097_10000336_pt1 | contig 48844 bp, 47 predicted proteins | sample AD_UKC052_MetaG_FD_184419 | JGI IMG/M metagenome (GOLD analysis project Ga0209097, IMG submission 184419) | Active sludge microbial communities of municipal wastewater-treating anaerobic digesters from USA - AD_UKC052_MetaG (SPAdes) (version 2) | ecosystem: Engineered > Bioreactor > Anaerobic >... | reverse complement strand
AACGAACCAGCGCCAATGATAGTATGCTTTTTGCATGCGAAAGTAGGTCACTGCCAAGCTATTTATTGATACTACTGCAAAGTAGTGAACAAAAAGCCCAACAGCAATGTTGGGCTTTTTGCTTTTTAGCCTTTTAGGTTTTGAAGCCCAAGTATAGAGCAGAGGTTCGAAAACATTTACTGCTACGAACGGAATTCGAGCTAGATGCGATATGGCGGCGTTACATTGCGAAGAATACAGTTGCGTCAGTGATTCCAATTCTTGTAAAAAATTGGTATAATGTGCAAAAAAATGAGATGGGCTTCAAGCCCATTTTTTGTTTCTGCTCGATACGTAGTTTAAGGGTGTTGTGTAATGCAAGATTTGCAGGCGTTGGTTGAAAAAACAGTGGTGCAGCTAGGCTTTGAGTTGGTTGACTTTGAAATGTCTAACCGCGGTAAGCTGTTGCGCGTGTTTATTGATAAGCTGAATCCTAAAAACACTAAAGACAGTGTGACTATTGATGACTGTGTGCTGGTGAGTAATCAGTTGGGTAATGTATTGACGGTTGAGCATGAGATTGATTACGACAGATTGGAAGTTTCGTCTGCTGGCATGGATCGTGTGCTGAAGAAGGAAAAAGATTTTGTGCGGTTTGTCGGTGAGCGCGCCAGTATTAAGCTGCGTGTAGGTATGCAAGATTTAAGCGCGAACGCTACGGCAACCACATTGCCACGCAAGACTTTTTTAGGTGTTATAAATGGTGTTGAAGACGGACATGTGATAGTTGAATTTGAAGGCGTGTTGTATAAAATGGCGCTCAGCAACATTGATAAAGCACGGTTAAGCCCAGTATTTTAGATAATAAGTAATCGTTATTAAAGAGTAAATTTTAAGTCGGAGATTGCAATGAGTCGTGAAATTTTATTATTAGTTGATGCGTTAGCGCATGAAAAAAACGTGAGTAAAGAGGTGATTTTTACTGCACTGGAATTGGCTTTAGCATCTGCCACTAAGAAAAAACATCATGATGATGCGGATATTCGCGTATCTATTGATCGCGAAACGGGCGATTATGAAACCTTTAGGCGCTGGCAATATGTGGAATATGATTTACTGGAAAACTCAAATTATCAGTTTGACGAAGAGAGTGAGCATGCTAAAGGTCGTCAAATTGGTGACTATTATGAAGAGCCACTAGAAAACATTGAATTTGGGCGTATTGGCGCACAGGCTGCAAAGCAAGTTATTTTGCAAAAAGTCCGCGAAGCAGAGCGTGAGCAAATTTTAGAGGACTTTTTAGCGCGTGATGAAAAATTAGTCACAGGCCAAATTAAGCGTATGGAGAAGGGCAATGCGATTATCGAAGTGGGTCGTATTGAGGCGTTACTACCGCGCGAAAATATGATTCCGAAAGAAAATTTGCGTGTGGGTGATCGTGTGCGTGCTTATTTATCGCGTGTAGAGCGTGGTGGCCGCGGACCGCAGTTAATATTATCTAGAATTTCACCAGAATTTTTAGTGCGCTTATTTGAATTAGAAGTGCCTGAAATAGAAGAGGGATTGTTGGAAATACGTGCTGCAGCACGTGACCCGGGACTGCGTTCAAAGATTGCAGTTAAAACAAATGATCAGCGTTTAGACCCAGTGGGTACATGTGTTGGTATGCGCGGCTCACGCGTACAAGCGGTCACAGGTGAGTTGGCAGGAGAGCGCGTGGATATTGTGTTATGGAGCATGGAGCCTGCACAGTTTGTGATTAATGCGATGTCACCTGCTGAAGTGTCGAGCATTGTTGTAGATGAAGATGCGCATAGCATGGATGTTGTGGTGGACGAAGAGCAGTTGGCTTTGGCAATTGGACGTAATGGTCAAAATGTTCGTCTTGCTTCTGAACTATCGGGTTGGACTTTAAATATTTTAACTGTTGATCAGGCGGCGCAGAAAAATCAAGACGAGTTTGCTGGAGTGACGCAGTTGTTCATGCAGAAGCTGGATGTTGATGAAGAAGTAGCAGAAATTCTGGTGCAGGAAGGTTTTAGTACTTTAGAAGAAATCGCTTATGTTCCATTAGCGGAAATGAATGAAATTGAAGCTTTTGACGAGGATACGATTGAAGAGCTTCGTAAGCGAGCACGCGCTGCTTTGTTAACCGAGGCAATTGCTAAGGAAGAAAAAGTAGAAGAAGCCGCTGAGGATTTACTACAAATGGAGGGGATGGATGATAAAACAGCTCATTTGTTGGCCTCTAAGGGTGTGGCAACCATGGATGATTTAGCAGAGCTATCAGTCGATGAATTGGTGGAGCTGACTAAAATGGATAGCGAACGCGCCAAAATGCTCATCATGACAGCACGCGCGCCATGGTTTAAGTGATTGCAGAAACAGCTTGGTGCTTGTATGGAGCCAAGTCAATGATGTAATAGAACTAATTAAGGCGAAGCAATTAAGCTTAGAAAGAATACTGGAGTAACAAGATGGCACAAATAACCGTAGAACAATTTGCTGGCGAATTAAAGTTGCCTACAGCATTGTTATTAGAGCAGCTCAAAAGTGCTGGGGTCAATAAATCAAATGCCAATGACTTAATGAGCGAAACGGATAAAGCAGCTTTACTGGAACACTTACGTAAAGAGCATGGTACGCTTGCGCCTAAAAATAAAATCACACTGACACGAAAATCTAGCACAGAAATTAAAAAAACGGACAACACCGGTAAGGCTCGTACGATTCAGGTGGAAGTGAGAAAAAAACGTGTGATTGAGCAGCGCGATGAATTGATTGCACCTATTGAATTAACACCAGAAGTTCCTGTGAGTGAGCCTGTGGTTGAGGATAAAGTGATAGTCGAGCAGGTGCCTGAGATCGTTGAAGCTGTGGAAAGTGCTGAAGTGTCTATACAGCCTGAAGCTGTAAGTGAACCAGTTGTAGAGGCTGAGCCGATTGTCGCTAAAACGATTAGCAGAAAAGATTTACTGGGTGCGGATGAGATTGCACTCAGAGAGCAGGAAGCCAAGCGACACTCCAAGTTGGCCGCCATGCAAGCAGAAGATAAGCGTAAAAAGGAAGAACTTGCGCAAAAAAGATTAGAAGAAGAAGCTAAGCGACTGGCCGAAGCCGAGGCAGCAAAAGCTAAGGCAGCTAAACTATCAGAGGGGACTTTGCATAGACCAGTGGCTAAAGAAGGCGTAGCAAAACCAGCAGCAAAAGATGCCAAAAAAGGAAAAGGCAATAATAAAGATTGGACGGATGCTGAGAATAAAAAACGTGGCATTAAAACGCGAGGTGAAACAACCTTAGGTAAGGCAGGCTGGCGCGCACCAAAAGGCAAAAACAGACATCACGATGATGATGCGCAACACGCCTTTAATGCACCTACAGAGGCCATTGTTTACGAAGTGCTTGTACCCGAGACAATTACGGTTGCAGAGCTGGCGCACAAAATGGCAGTAAAGTCTGCTGAGGTGATTAAAACACTCATGGGCATGGGCATGATGGTGACCATCAACCAAGTGTTAGACCAAGAGACCGCTATTATTGTGGTGGAAGAAATGGGGCATAAAGCCTCTGCTGCGGCGCCGAATGACCCTGAAACATTTATTGAAGAAACAGAACACGCTGAGGCGATTCTTGAGTCGCGCCCACCAGTAGTCACGGTGATGGGTCACGTAGACCACGGTAAGACTTCATTACTCGATTATATTCGCCGTAGCCGTGTAGCCTCAGGCGAGGCTGGCGGTATTACGCAACACATTGGGGCATACCACGTAGAAACGCCACGCGGCATGGTAACCTTTTTGGATACGCCGGGCCATGAAGCGTTTACGGCCATGCGTGCTCGTGGTGCCAAAGCGACGGACGTGGTGATTTTAGTGGTTTCAGCTGATGATGGTGTGATGCCACAAACGATTGAAGCGATTCATCATGCTAAAGCGGCAGGTGTGCCACTTGTTGTGGCCATCAATAAAATTGATAAGCCTGGCGCTGAGCCAGAGCGTGTAAAAATGGAATTAGTCGCGCAAGAAGTTGTGCCAGAAGACTTTGGTGGCGAAGTGATGTTTAGAGAAGTTTCAGCAAAAACTGGTCAGGGTATTGATGAACTGTTAGAAGCGGTACTGTTACAGGCTGAAATTCTAGAGTTGCAAGCGCCAAGAAACACACCAGCAAAAGGTTTGGTGATTGAAGGCCGTCTGGATAAAGGCCGTGGTTCTGTGGCAACAATTTTGGTGACATCTGGCACGCTTAAACGCGGTGACATGATTTTGGCTGGCAACACTTTTGGTAAAGTGCGCGCCATGCTGGATGAAACAGGTAAAGATATTCAAGAGGCGGGTCCTTCCATGCCGGTTGAAATTCAAGGTTTAGCTGATGTGCCAAGTGCTGGTGAAGAAGTGATTGTGCTTAATGACGAGCGTAAAGCGCGTGAAATTGCTAATTTCCGCCAAGGTAAATTCCGCGATGTTAAACTGGCGAAACAGCAGGCGGCCAAACTTGAAAATATGTTTGACCAAATGGGCGATGGTGCTGCACAGCAAACCTTAGGGTTAATTATCAAGTCTGACGTACAAGGTTCTTATGAAGCATTAGCGACCAGCTTACAAAAATTATCGACCGCTGAAGTGAAGGTTAATGTTATTCATACTGGCGTTGGCGCGATAAGCGAATCTGATGTGAACTTGGCGGCAGCTTCAAAAGGTGTGTTGATCGGCTTTAACGTACGTGCTGATACAGGTGCGCGTAAGTTGATAGAAACTTTAGGAATTGACGTACGCTACTACAATATTATTTACGAAGCGGTTGATGAGATTAAAGCAGCGCTGGGCGGCATGTTGGCACCGGAGCAAAAAGAAAGCATGATTGGTACTGTGGAAATTCGCGAAGTATTCCGTATTTCTAAAGTGGGCGCAATTGCTGGTTGTTATGTACAAGACGGGCTGATTAAACGTAATTCACTGGTGCGAGTGCTGCGCAATAATGTGATTATTCATACAGGCGAGCTCGATTCACTCAAACGCTTTAAAGATGATGTGAAAGAAGTGAAAAACAACTTTGAGTGCGGATTATCGCTGAAAAACTTTAATGATATTGAAGTTGGCGATATTTTAGAAGTGTATGAAATCGTAGAAGTGGCACGTACGCTATAAATGCAAACTTTGTCGCGATGCGTTGTTGCAAAACAGAAAACTTTTGCTTACATACTCAATGTATGCCGCGCTCAATTTTTTGTTTCACGCCCAGCCTAGCTTAACACTTTGCATTTAATAGGATAAATATGGCAAAAGATTTCTCACGCAGCCACCGCGTTGCAGAACAGATGCAGCGTGAGTTGGCTGACTTGCTGCAGTTTGAAGTGAAAGACCCGCGGGTTGGCATGGTGACCATTACTGCGGTTGAAGTCACGGGCGATATGGCGCACGCTAAAATCTTTTATAGCGCTGCAAAAGCAAGCGAAAGCATGCAACAAGGGCTAGAAAAATCCGCAGGATTTTTGCGTACGCAATTGGCAAAAAGAATGTTGCTTCGCACCGTACCGCAGTTGCATTTTGTCTATGACAGTTCAATTGACAACGGCATGATGATGTCTAAGTTAATTGATGAAGCGATCGCTTCAAATACGCATAAAACATAGGTTTTAAAACATCAACCTTTTTCGATGCCCTGGAAGCCTTATAAATAAAGGCTCGCAGGGCAGAAATTTTTTCTCGTAACATTTTTAGTGGAGAAAATGCAATTTTTTGATTGTAAATTTAACCTCTGAAAATTCGCAAACACACATCAATTGTAAAAATCCCTGTGCAGTATAAACGCCCCAAAAAAAATATTAACGGAATCCTGCTGTTAGATAAACCGCATGGTTTTTCATCTAACCAAGCCTTGCAAAAAGTGAAATGGCTGTTGTCTGCGGCAAAGGCTGGCCATACCGGCACGCTGGATCCGTTGGCAACTGGACTGCTCCCGCTTTGTTTTGGCGAGGCAACTAAATTTGCGCATTACCTGACAGATGCCGATAAAACTTATGTGGCCACATTGAAGTTGGGTGTCACCACCAATACCGGTGACGCGGAAGGTGCGGTTTTATCAACGCAACCAGTCAATGCGACACAAGCGCAGTTTGAAGCAGCGTGTCGCCTGTTTGTGGGCGAAATTAGCCAAACGCCGCCGATGTACTCCGCGCTCAAATTTGAAGGTAAGGCAATGTACGAATATGCTAGAGCTGGTGTAGAAATTGCGCGTCAGCCGCGTGCCGTGATGATTCACCAAATCATCGTTAATGCGTTTGCGGGGGATGTGGCGGAAATCACTGTAACTTGCAGCAAAGGCACGTATATTCGCACATTGGCAGAAGATATTGGCAACGCGCTAGGTTGCGGCGCACATTTAATTGGTTTACGCAGAACCGCTACCGCAAACTATCACATCCATCAATCGGTGACCTTGTCCCAGTTTGAAGCAACGCCGGCAGAAGCGCGTATTGCACTGCTCATGCCAGCCGATAGTGCAGTGCAACATCTAGCGGCCATCACGTTAGATGCCGACAGTACATTTTATTTGCAGCAAGGCCAAGCGGTATGGAAAAGTGGCGTGGTGCCTACAGGATTGTTGCGGCTTTATGACGAACAGCAGCAATTTTTAGGGCTTGGTGAACAACAAAGCGATGGAAAAATTGCACCCAAACGGCTTATTGTCAATAAACCGATATCTGGCTGATTGTTTTTTGCGTTTAAGGCAATAAATATTTGATAAATCATTCGGTTATCGTTACAATGCTCGGTTCATGCAAATGAATGTTTTAGCGGTTTAACTTTTAGGCTGCTTTTACATTGACGCAAAACATCTAAATTATTAGGAATTAAGTTATGGCAACTACTGCAGCAGATCGCGCTAAAATCGTAAGCGAATTTCAAACAGCACCAAAAGATACAGGCAGCCCAGAAGTGCAAGTGGCACTTTTAACCAGCCGTATTGCTTATTTAACCGAGCACTTTAAATCAAACAAAAAAGACAATCACTCACGCCGTGGTTTGTTGGCATTGGTAAGCCAACGTCGTCGTTTGCTAGATTATTTAAAAAGCAAAGATGTGACTCGTTATCAAGCACTGATTGGGCGTTTAGGTTTACGTAAGTAATTGTTGTAAAAGTGCATTGCTTGTTTAGATATAGCGCACTTTTATGATGTAAGAAAAGCCGACTGCATGGTGATATGCGTCGGCTTTTTTCATGGCGGCAATATCAGCCAAAAATATCACTAAATTAAAATTAAAGCAGTAAAACAGCTGTTATTGGGTAGTGAATAACAGTTTATTGAATTGAAAAGGAAAAGACATGTTTAATAAAGTAACGAAAAGCATTCAATACGGGGCGCATACGCTTACGCTTGAAACAGGTGAAATCTCACGTCAAGCCGATGCAGCAGTGTTGGTGAGTTATGGTGATACCGTTGTGTTAGTGGCTGTGACCAGCAAATCAGAAGTAAAAGCAGGCCAAGATTTTTTCCCACTCACTGTGGATTACATGGAAAAAACCTATGCAGGCGGTAAAATTCCAGGGGGCTTCTTCAAACGTGAAGGCCGTCCTTCAGAAAAAGAAACATTGACGAGCCGTTTAATTGACCGTCCATTGCGCCCCTTATTTCCAGAAGCGTTTTATAACGAAGTGCAAGTGGTAGCGACTGTATTGTCATCTGACCCTGAAATTGATGCAGATATTCCAGCGATTATCGGTGCTTCTGCTGCCATGTCATTGTCAGGCATTCCATTCTTTGGCCCATTAGGTGCGGCACGCGTTGGTTATATTAATGATGAATATGTACTAAACCCAACCAAAGCCCAATTAGAAGAAACAGCGTTAGACTTAGTCGTCGCCGCAACCGAAACTGCTGTGATGATGGTGGAATCAGAAGCGAAAGAGCTTTCAGAAGAAATCATGCTGGGCGCGGTGGTATATGGTCACGAGCAAATGCAAGCAGTCATTAAAATGATTAGCGAACTCGCTGCTGAAGCAGGTAAAGACGCATGGGATTGGGTGGCTCCTGAGCCAGACACTGCATTGATTGAAAAAGTAGCGGCTTTGGCAGCAGCGGATATTAACGCAGCATTCCAAATCAAAGCAAAAGGCGCGCGTTCAACGAAGCTGTCAGAAATCACAAATCGCGTATTGGCCGAGTTAATCACAGAAGAAACCTCAACCACTGAAGCCAACAAAATTAAAAATGAAATCTTTAATTTAGAAGCTAAGACAGTACGTAGCCAAATTTTAAATGGTGAGCCGCGTATTGATGGCCGTGACACACGCACAGTGCGCCCAATCAGCATTCGTACAGGCGTGTTGCCACGTACGCACGGCTCTGCATTGTTCACACGCGGTGAAACGCAAGCATTAGTGGTTGCTACACTTGGTACTGGCCGTGATGAGCAAGTGATTGATGCATTGCAAGGTGAATTCAAAGATCGTTTTATGTTGCATTACAACATGCCTCCGTATGCCACAGGTGAAACGGGCCGTGTGGGCACGCCAAAACGTCGTGAAATCGGTCATGGCCGTTTAGCAAAACGTGCGTTAGTGGCTGCATTGCCAGAAAAAGAAGACTTTGATTACACCATGCGTGTTGTGTCTGAAATCACTGAATCAAACGGTTCAAGCTCAATGGCCTCTGTTTGCGGTGGCTGTTTAGCGTTGATGGACGCAGGCGTGCCGATGAAAAATCACGTAGCCGGTATTGCAATGGGTCTGATTAAAGAAGGCAACCGCGTCGCTGTATTGACCGACATTTTAGGCGATGAAGATCACCTAGGGGACATGGACTTTAAAGTGGCCGGTACCGAAGACGGCATTACTGCGTTACAAATGGACATCAAAATTACAGGAATTACTGCACAAATCATGCAAGTGGCTTTAGCACAAGCTAAAGAAGGCCGTGCGCATATCCTGGGCATTATGAAGCAAGCGGTAAGCGGCGCAAATGCTGAGATGTCACAATTTGCCCCACGTATTATCACCATGAAAATCAATCCTGAAAAAATTCGTGATGTGATTGGTAAAGGCGGCGCGGTAATTCGTGCATTAACAGAAGAAACTGGCACCAGCATTGATATTGATGATGACGGCACGGTAAAAATCGCTTGTACAAGTTCAGAGCAAGGTGCTGAAGCGCAACGTCGAATTGCTGAAATTACAGCAGAAGTTGAAATTGGTAATGTTTATGAAGGTACTGTGCTTAAATTGCTTGATTTTGGTGCGATTGTGTCGCTAATTCCAGGTAAAGATGGCTTATTACACATTTCACAAATTGCACATCAACGCGTGAATGCGGTGGGTGACTTCTTAAAAGAAGGCGATGTTGTGAAAGTGAAAGTAGTAGAAGCCGATGAAAAAGGCCGTGTGCGTTTAAGCATGAAAGCATTGATTGACCCACCTGCACCAGAAGCGAAAGCAGAATCTGAAGCGGATGAATAATCTGTCATGAGGTAAAAATTAAGCCCGCTTTAGCGGGCTTAATTTTTGGGGAAATGGGAACGAAAAAACCTTAAAAAAACGAATAAAATTCGCACAACCTTTTTCGATGCCCTGCGATCCTTGTAAATAAAGGCTCGCAGGGCATTATTTTTTTCTCGGCACGATTTCAGCGTGATTTAATGTGATTTTAAAAGCGAAATACTTCGCTAAAATACTTACAACATAAATTAAAAAAGCCCGAAAAAATCGGGCTTTAAATTAAGCAAAATAATTTTGCAACTTGCTTTTAGTTCGGGCCTAACCTTGAGGTTAGGCTTCTCTGAAAGCTGTTGGCTATTTAGCAACCTGCTTTTCACGCATTTCGTCGAGCGTTTTGCAATCAATGCAAAGCGTTGCCGTGGGCCTTGCCTCCATACGCTTTAACCCAATTTCGATGCCGCAACCTTCACAATAGCCATAGTCACCTTCATCAATATTGCGTAATGTTTCATCAATTTTTTTGATGAGTTTACGCTCACGGTCACGGTTGCGTAGTTCTAATGTCATGTCAGATTCTTGGCTGGCGCGGTCGTTTGGGTCAGCAAACATCGTCACCTCATCTTGCATGGTGTGTATCGTATTGTCTAAATCGTGGCTTAGTTCTGACTTCCAATCATTTAAAATCTTACGAAAATGATTCAACTGCGCTTTGCTCATGTATTGCTCATCAGGTTTTGGCTGATAGGGCGTAAATTGTTTACTGATAACGTCTGCCATGTTTTGCCTTAAAGACTAAAAAAGTGACTTAAATAAAATTAAGCGCGTGAGTGTACACCGAAAAAAGTTTTGATGCAAAAAATCGTGTAATTGATTGAATTATTAGTAAGATTTGCTGGTTGATTATTGTGCTTTTTCTTTCAATTCTAATGCGAGTAAAGTGTTTTCCATAAGGATAGCCACGGTCATTGGCCCCACGCCACCAGGTACGGGGGTAATATAGCCGGCACGTTGCTTAGCCGCTGCAAAATCCACATCACCAGCAATACTGCCATTTTCTAAACGGTTAATACCAATATCAATCACAATCGCACCAGGTTTAATCCATTCTCCTTGAATCAATCCATGTTTGCCTGCCGCCGCAACCACTAAATCTGCCTGCATCACTTGCTTTGCCAAATCTTTAGTGTGGCGATGGCAGCTTGTAACGGTACAACCCGCCAATAACAATTCCAGCGCCATTGGCCGACCCACATGATTTGAAACACCAACCACCACAGCATCTAACCCCATCAGTGAGATGTTGGTAGCTTCAAGCATTTTAATCACCCCAAAAGGCGTGCAAGAACGTAGCGTTGGTTGGCGGACCGCCAGCCTGCCAATATTGTATGGGTGAAAGCCATCCACATCTTTATAAGGGCTAATGTGTTCAATCACATGCTCATCCTTAATTTGTGGCGGTAGCGGTGACTGCACGAGAATACCGTCAATCGTGTCGTCTTCATTTAATTCGGCAATCAACGCCAGCAGTTCAGCTTCTGTAGTGCTTGACGGTAAGTCGTAAGCTTTAGAAACAATGCCTACTTTTTCACAGGCAAGGCGCTTGTTGCGAACATAAATGGTCGATGCAGGATCGGCGCCCACAAGAATGACGGCCAAGCCGGGCGCACGTTTATTCGCCTGAAGGCGCTGCTGAATGCGTGTTTTGATTGAGTTTAATAGCGATTCGGCAATGGCTTTGCCATCAATTATTTGAGCTGTCATGAGTTTTGGGGGTGAATTTTTATCAATTGTTAAAAATAATGCAGCATTTTAACATATTCGAATTGACCTATCGCTCGGTTTCCAGTATATTTCTGCCTCTTCGGCGTGTAGCGTAGCCTGGTAGCGCGCCTGCTTTGGGAGCAGGATGTCGGGAGTTCGAATCTCTCCACGCCGACCAGTTTTTTTGGTCTTGCCTTTAGTCGTAATTGTGTAACCATTTCTGCCCGTAGCTCAACCGGATAGAGCACCAGCCTTCTAAGCTGGGGGTTACAGGTTCGATTCCTGTCGGGCAGGCCATGTTTAGTCTCTATGGTGGCTGTAGCTCAGTTGGTAGAGTCCAGGATTGTGATTCCTGTTGTCGTGGGTTCGAGCCCCATCAGCCACCCCAAATTTTCTCCAGCAATCAAAACACATTTAATCGTGAGCGCGAAGGCGGCCCGTATTCGTCAAACTCATTGATACGCGTAGCCTTTAAGGCTATAGTATTAACGATTACACTTTAATTTTTGTAAAGGTTTTTGAATGGCTGTACCTCGTCCAGTTTTAATGATTATTGATGATGATCCTTTAATTACGGATACGTTGCATTTTGTTTTAAGTAAATACTTTGATGTTTGTGTGGCTGAATCGCACGCGCAGCTCAAAAGTTTACTGTTGCAGCAAGATGCCCCGCCAGCCTTGGCGTTAGTAGATTTAGGGCTGCCACCATCACCGCATACGCCTGAAGAGGGCTTTAAAGTCATCAGCGCACTATTAGCGCATTCCCCTACCATTAAAATTCATGTGCTTTCGGGCCAAAGTGATGATGTCAATGTGAAGCGCGCATTGTCATTGGGCGCGGTGGACTTTATTGCCAAGCCTTGCGATGTTGATAAGCTTAAAGACATGCTCTTAAACGCACTTAAAGTGCAAGATGTTGAGCTCAATGAAATTAAAGCCGAACAGGAGCATGACGGCCTGTTGGGGAACAGTTTGCCAATGCAAGCCTTGCGTATGCAAATTAACCAATTTGCAGACTCGCCTTTTCCAGTACTGATTGAGGGTGAATCTGGCAGTGGTAAAGAGTTGGTTGCAGGGAGCTTTCACCACGCAAGTAAACGTAGAATGCATCCTTATTTGTCGGTCAATTGCGCCGCAATTTCGCCTTTATTGGCTGAGTCTATTTTATTTGGCCATACTAAAGGTGCGTTTACCGGTGCTATTTCTGCGCATACAGGGTATTTTGAAGACGCGAGCGAAGGCACGCTGTTTTTAGATGAAATTGGCGAACTGCCATTAGAATTGCAGGCAAAGTTGCTACGCGTATTAGAAAATGGTGAATACCAGCGAATTGGTGAAACACAAACTAGGAAGAGTCGCGCACGTATTGTAGCGGCAACTAATCGTGACCTGCGACTTGAAGTGCGTGCAGGTAAATTTAGATCAGACTTATATCATCGTTTAAGTGTATTTGCTGTTCACGTGCCGCCACTTAGAGAGTTGGGCGAAGATAAAGCGTTATTGCGAGAACACTTTATTTCGTTCTACGCCAAACAAATTGGGCAAGCGCCCTTCACGCTTGATGCCTCAGCGCAGGCACGCTGGCTTGAATATAATTTCCCTGGCAATGTCCGCGAGCTCAGAAATATAGTGATTCGGTTGATTGCGAAATATGCTGGCAAAACGCTTAACGCAAATGATTTGGTTGCTGAATTTGATTTGTCTCACGCCGCGCCAGAAGGTTCAAGTACAGAGCAAATCAACATTAACGATGAGTCTGCAATGATGGCGCAGGCACAGCGCCACTTGCAAACACAAGCAAACGTGACCTTGGATGCCGTACTTAAAACTTGGGAAAAAGCCTATATTGAAGCGGCCATGAAAATTACGCATGGCAACTTAAGTCAGGCTGCAAAGTTGTTAAATGTAAATCGCACCACGTTATATAGCCGCATGAGCACCCCTGAGAATAGCTGACAGGTACTGGATACGCTGTGTATTACCCGCACTTTGGCTTAAAAGAACCACCATTTAAAATTACCCCCAACACTGATTTTTTCTTTTCTGGGGGTAATCGGGGCGCGGTATTAGACGCACTCGTCTATGCTATTACCAACGGCGAAGGCATTATCAAGGTTGTGGGCGAGGTTGGCAGTGGTAAAACCATGCTTTGCCGCATGCTGCAAACCATTTTGCCTGAAAAAATTGAGAGCATTTATCTCGCTAATCCAAGTGTTGCCCCTGAAGATGTGTTGCACGCCATTGCATTTGAGTTGCAACTCAAACTCCCCAAAAACGCCGACCGCCTCAAGGTCATGCAGGCACTGCAGGCACATTTATTAAGCCGACACAAAGAAGGGCGCCAAGTCGTTATATTTGTTGAAGAAGCACAAGGCATGCCGCTGGCAACGCTTGAAGAAATCAGGCTACTTTCAAACTTAGAAACTAAGCAAGACAAACTGCTGCAAATTGTCTTATTTGGGCAACCAGAACTCGATACGAATTTAAATCAGCCGCATATTCGTCAACTGCGTGAGCGGATTACCCATAGCTTTCATCTTGGGCCACTACAAACGAAAGATATTGGCGAATATCTTATTTTTCGCTTGCGTGCGGCAGGTTATTACGGCCCCCATCTGTTTACAGATGAAGCTATAAAAAAACTCTCAGCCGCGGCCCAAGGTTTGGTGCGGCGCGTAAATATTCTGGCAGAAAAAAGTTTGTTGGCGGCATATGCAGAAAATGTGCATCAAGTGAGTGTAAAGCACGTCAATGCCGCGATTCAAGATAGTGAATTTGGCAAAAGCGCAAGCGCTACGAAAAAGTTATTATCGTCCCAAGCTATATTAATCGGCGTGGCAATTATCGCGCTATTCGCAGCATTGACCTTATTTTTTCTACGCCAGAATAACCCAACGCAGCCGCAAGAAAAAACTGCGCTTATATTCAATCAGCCAGCAAATATAACAAACCAGAAAGCGCCTGAAAGTAGCACCAATACCAGCCAGAAAGCCAGCGTAGCGCAGCAGGTAGAGCCTAAGCAAAATTTAATAGATAGCCGATTGGAAGCCACTAAAACACTGCTGCGAGATGGCCATCCGGATAGTATTACCTTGCAGATGATGACCTCCTCTGACGAGCGTCAGGTGAAAGAAGATTTAGATGCATTGAGTCGGCAACTTGAAGTGGACAAACTGTATTTGTACCAAAAAAAGCAAAATAGCACCAACCTTACCGTGTTTTTATATGGCATTTTTTCTCAACGTGCAGAAGCGATATCCGCAATGCAAGGCTTGCCTAGTCACATCAAAAATAATCGCCCCCAATTGCGTACATTAGCTGGAATCAACAAAGAGCTTGAGCAATCGCAATAGAAAACCCCTGTAAATTATTGTTTTACTTTGGTATTTTGTATAAAATACTTCTTGCATTTTTGCAATAGTGTGCAAAAATGCAGTAATGTAAAAAATAAGGGGTAAATCCTTTGACAAATAATATTCGAATTACGCTACTGGCGTGCGTAGCCTTGGCATTAGCATCGTGCGCGCATGAGTCAAAAGTCCAGCCTTCAAGTGGTCATATTGATGGTCAAAATGATAGCGCAAGCCAGCCAAACGTAGCTGTCACCAATGTGGCTGACATCCCAAAACCAATTACAAAAAACACCTATCTGCCCCCGCCAAAAGCAAAGGCAAAAGAACCTGTTTACAGCATTGTGGTGTACGACACACCGGTAAGAGAAGTGTTGTTTGCCATTGCGCGAGATAGCAAGTTTAATGTGGATATTCATCCAAATATTAAAGGAAATGTGACCCTAAATGCAGTGGATCAAACATTACCAGCAATTTTAGAGCGTATCTCTAAACAAGTCGATTTAACCTACAAAATTCAAAATAATGTACTGACGATTGCGCCAGACCAGCCGGTGTTGCGGACGTATAAAGTGGACTATGTCAACATGTCGCGTGACACCACGAGTTTTATTGGGGCTGATGGACAAATTTCGAGCGCTTCGCAAAGTTCAGGGGCAAATGGCACAATCAGTAACAGTGCGGGCAATGGGGCGAATAATAGCTCGCGTACTTCAGTGACCAGCGAGTCAAAAAGCCACTTTTGGGAAACGTTAGAAAAAAATCTCAAAGATATTTTGGCTGAAACTGATAAAGAAGTTCTCATCACCCGTTCTGGTAGTTCAAGTAAATCAAATACGAAATCAAAGGCCGGCCAGGCAGGTAAAAGTGCAGAAGATGAGGTAGCGAATGTAGCGGATTTAAAAAGTGAGCGTGAAGAAGACCGTAACGAATTTAAAACCCTGTTTGCTGGTACAGTAATTGTGAATCGTGAGGCAGGCATTATCAATGTGCGTGCTACAAATAAACAGCATGAAAAGATTCAAGACTTTATTGATAAAGTCATGTCCAGTGCGCGTCGTCAAGTACTGATAGAGGCAACGATTGTCGAGGTGCGGTTAAATGATAGTTTTCAGGCAGGGATTGATTGGAGCCGTTTTGGCAATACCGCGACCAGCAGTGGTTTTACCTTTCAGCAATCCTTAGGGCCTAGCATTAACCCTGCCAGCAATGGTTTTGCAATAGGGTATTTAAATCCGGTGAGCTCCCTTGGAAACCTCGCTGCCTCCGTCACTTTACTGAAACAGTTTGGTGACACAAAGGTGATTTCTAGTCCAAAATTGATGGTGCTAAATAATCAAACCGCCATTTTAAAAGTAGTAGATAACATTGTATATTTTACCGTGCAAGCGCAGCAGTCTCAGGCTACGCAAGGTGGCGTACTATCTACCGTAACCACCACTCCAAATACCGTTCCAGTGGGAATTGTGATGAGTGTGACGCCACAAATTAATGAAAACAGCGCGGTGAACATTAATGTGCGCCCAACCATTTCTCGCGTGGTGAGTTTTGTACGTGACCCCAACCCGCAGTTAGCGAATATCGCTAGCCAAGTTCCACAAATTCAAGTGCGAGAGATGGAGTCTCTTTTGCAGGTAAATAGTGGTAATACAGCAATATTAGGCGGCTTGATGCAAGATGAGATACAGCGTAACACCGATAAAGTGCCAGGCTTGTCAGACATTAAAGGGTTTGGTGAAATTTTTAAAGGACGTGATTATGCGAATAAAAAAACTGAGTTGGTGATTTTCTTACGCCCAACAGTTGTGAAAAATGCAAGCTTAGAAAGCGATGAACTCTCTCGCTATAAACAATATCTGCCAAGTTCACAGTTGCAACAAACGCTTGAAGTTGATGGTGAAAGGTAAGTTGCGCAATGAGTTTACTCATTAAGGCTTTGGCGAATGCTGAAAAAGACAAGCAGGCGGAACTCGATAAAAAGAAGTCAGTCGAGCGTGATTCCGCACTATCTCTAGAGTTGGCCCCTATCGATCAAGCGCAAAATAGCAATAAAAGTAGAACACCTCGTCAATCATTTGAGAAAGCGCCAATTCATAGTGATAATGAATTAAAGCATCAAGAGGCGGCAAAAGTGTTTGTGGCCAACCAGGCAGCAAGTACGCCAAAATCAAATTTAAATTTATTGTTAATTGGTGTCGCAGGGGCAGCCATTATTTTGTTAGGCTTTCAGGGATACGTCTACATACAAAGTTTATCCTCACCACAAATAGCATCAGCAAAAGTAAGTGTACCTGCCGTGCAACCCATCCCGGACCAGCAAGTTCAGATTGAAGAGACTTCCACACAAAGTCAGACTGAACTCAATACGCAGGCTGTTGCAATTAACTCAGACGAACCTGAAAAAACGCAAGATGAAACTTTGGTAGAAAAGCAGTCGGAGCCTGATTCATTTTCTGTTGATAATGATGAACTTAATAAAGCAAGCCCAAAGCCAGTTAAAAAAAGTAATTTAAAAGCAAATACGGTTAATAATAGTGAATCTTCTATTGATAACTCACAGCAACAAGTTCGCGGCAAGCCCTCAAAACAAGCGCCGTTAAAGTTAACCACTAAATCACCAGCTGCAGGGGTTGACCCAACATTATTGGCGGCTTATGAAGCACTTAATCGAGGGGAATATGCGATCGCACAGCAACAATATCGAGCGGTGTTGCAAAAAGATGTGCGTAACGTGGATGCTTTACTTGGCATGGCAGTGATTGCACAACGGCAAACTAGAGATGCGGATGCTGAAGGCTGGTTTCAAAAAGTGCTAGAGGTTGAACCAAGAAACGTTATTGCCCAGACCGCGCTGATGGGTGTGAAAGAAGGTGGCGGTGGAAGCGATAGGCTTGAGCAGAACTCAGAAAGTCATATTAAAAGTATGCTTGCTCAACAGCCAGAAGCAGCCAATTTGCATGCCGCTTTAGGCAATGTATATGCTGAGCAGGGCCAATGGACATCTGCCCAAAGTGCTTATTTCGAGGCAAGCAAGTTAGCGCCTCATAATGCAGATTACGCATTTAATTTAGCGGTGAGTCTAGAACAAATGAGAAAGCCACACTTAGCTTTAGAGCAGTATCAGCGTGCGTTGGCTTTGTTAAATCAATCAGGGGCTACCAGCCCAGATAGACTCACTCTAGAAACGAGAATTCAAGCACTACAAAAATGACAATATTAAATTTAAAAATAATAAAGCAGGTTAAATAGATGGCTGAGCAGCGACGCATACTCCGCCTAGGCGAACTCATGGTGCAGCAAGGCTTGATTAGTCAAGATCAGCTACGCATTGCACTCATAGAACAAGAGCAAAATGACCTACCATTAGGCCGCCAACTGGTGCGCTTAGGTTTTGTGACGGAAGCGATGGTGCGTGATACGGTGGCGCATACTATTGGCCAAGAAAGCGTAGATCTATCGGCGGTGGTAGCAGATATTGAAGCCTTGCAAATGGTGCCTCAAGATTTTTGTCGCCGATATCATGTACTACCCGTTGCATTTGAGGAATCAAGCAAATCCATGGTGGTCGCCATGGCAGATTTATTCAATGTCGTGGCGCTAGACCAATTGCGTGCAATGCTCGGCGGCCAGATTCAGCTAAAGCCTGTGTTGGCGGCCGAAGCGCAACTTGAAGAGTTTATTGATCAGTTTTATGGATATGAACTCTCTGTTGATGGCATTCTGCGTGAAATTGAAACAGGTGAAATTGATTATCAAAGTTTGACTGCGGGTGGTGATGAATACACGCAGCCTGTCGTACGCCTGGTTGGGGCGTTGTTGATGGATGCAGTAAAGCGCGGCGCATCCGATATTCACTTTGAACCAGAGTATGCTTTTTTGCGTATTCGTTACAGAATCGATGGCGTGCTTCAGCAAATACGCAGCTTGCATAAAAGCTATTGGGGTGGTTTAGCAGTAAGGCTTAAGGTTGTGAGCGGTCTTGATATTGCTGAAACACGAGCGCCTCAAGATGGCCGTTTGAACATGAATTTGTGTGGGCGTCCAATTGATTTTAGGGTTTCTACGCACCCAACGATACACGGTGAAAATATCGTTTTACGTGTGCTCGATCGTGAAAAATCGATTATTCCAATGGAGCGCATGGGTCTGCGACCATCAACGTTAGACGAAATGCGCTTGATGATGACGAGGCCGGAGGGCATATTAATTGTTACCGGCCCTACAGGTAGTGGTAAAACAACCACGCTATATTCACTGCTATCGCATAGAAATACCGAGGCGGTAAACATTATGACACTGGAAGACCCAGTGGAATACCCTGTCACGATGATGCGTCAAACTTCAGTGGCAGAGGTCAATAAAGTAGATTTTGCCAATGGTATCCGATCCATTATGCGGCAAGACCCTGACATTATATTAGTCGGCGAGATTCGTGATACTGATACTGCGACGATGGCTTTTCGTGCAGCCATGACTGGGCATCAAGTTTTTAGTACGTTACACACTAACTCTGCTTTAGGCGCTTTTCCGCGTTTAGCCGATATAGGCATTCTGCCAGACATTATGGCGGGCAATATCATTGGCGTGGTAGCGCAGCGCTTGGTTCGCGTGTTGTGTCCGCATTGTAAAGAAGTACACAAACTCGATAGCTTAGAACGGAAAATATTACGGCTTAAAACGACTGATAAGCCACAAATTTACAAGTCAAAGGGTTGCAAGCTTTGTAATCAAACCGGATATCGCGGTCGGATGGCAATTATTGAATTGTTGCGTATTGACAGTGATTTTGATTCGTTAATTTCGCGTCGCGCGCATTTAGATGAATTGCAAAAACTAGCCTTAGATAAGGGTTTTGTCACACTTGCCGAAGATGGCGTTCGTAGAATTCTAGAAGGTTATACAAGTTTGGCCGAGGTGATGCGTGTGATTGACCTGACAAGTCGTATGCATGATGGCGTCAAAACCAAGGTAGCTAGCAAGTCATAGGGTATGGCTGCGTATAATTATAAAGCGATAGACCAAATGGGTCGCCCAGCCATGGGGCAAATTGACGCAATCAATGAAATTGACCTAGAAATCCGTCTAGAGCGTATGGGTTTGGATTTAATTACATTTAGAGCGGCAAAAAAATCGACCACCCTTTTTAACCGCAACAAAGTGAGCAATCAAGATTTAGTGATGTTTTGTTTTCAGATGGAGCAACTCTCAAGTGCTGGAGTTCCATTATTAGAAAGCCTGAATGATATTAGAGAAAATAATCCTAATCTGTATTTTCAAAAAATATTGGGCGCAGTCAGTGCTGAAGTTGAAGGCGGAAAAATGCTTTCTCAGGCGTTGGCAGAGCATCAAAGTGTATTTGGTGAGGTGTTCGTGAGTTTAATCCACGCAGGCGAACAAACCGGCCAATTGCCAGTAGTATTTAACAACTTATTTGAAACAATTCGTTGGCAAGATGAATTAATGTCTCAAACAAAGAAACTACTTGCATACCCTGCTTTTGTGGCGGTGGTTGTATTGGGCGCGGTCGCTTTTCTGATGTCCTATTTAGTACCGCAAATGGTTTCTTTTTTGCGTAATATGGGGCAAGAGTTACCATTAAATACAAAAATTTTAATTATGTTTTCAAATGCGTTTGTGCATTATTGGTGGTTGATGATTGGGTTACCTATTATTATTTTTATTGCCGCGACCGCTATCATTAAAACCAACCCAGTGGCGCGTTATCGATTTGATTTGTTTAAGCTGAACATGCCTATTACAGGGCCAATTTTACATAAAATTATTATGGCGCGATTTGCACGTTACTTTGCCTTAATGTATCAAACGGGCATCCCAATTTTGGATGCCATTAAAATATGTGAAAAAATTGTGGGTAATCGTGTGGTGACTGACGCACTGAGTCGTGTGCATGCACAAATTAATTCGGGCGATGCGATGTCTGAGAGTTTTCGGAATGCAGGATTATTTCCTCCTTTGGTGGTTCGTATGATTCGCGTGGGTGAAAATACTGGCGCGTTAGATAAGTCATTGTTGAATATCAGCTATTTTTATGACAGAGATGTAAAAGACTCGATGGAAAAAATGCTTAAATTAATTGAGCCAGCGCTCACCGTGATATTAGGTGCAATACTTGGATTTATTATGTTCTCGGTATTAGGGCCAGTTTATGACTCATTCAGTAAACTTAACTTTTAAAGCGTCGAGCATCAGTTAACCAGAAATCAAAACATGTTTAAAGCTAGTCAACACAAAATAGTACTATGCGCAACAGCCAACAATTTGCTAGCTGGGGTTTGGCGCAACGGTCAATTGCAGGGTAATCAGGCGTTTGCAAACGACGATGTTGGGTATGTAGCATTTACGGAGTTTTTAAAGCAATACGAATCAGCACCCATTTATTTGATTGCAGATGCCGTTGAAGAAGATTATAAGTTAGAAAGTTTGCCTCATACTTCAGGTGCGGCAAAACGTGAATTAATTGAGCGTAAACTGAATCAGTTTTATCGAGGCCTAGCTTATCGTACTGCGCATTTTATCCATCGAGAAAAAGACAAGCGCAAAGATGATAAGTATTTATTTGTTGCATTAAGTAATGATGAATTTTTAAAAAACTGGGTTGCGCTGATACACGCTGCCAAAGCCCAGCTGGTTGGTGTTTACCTGCTACCAATGCTAAGTCAGGTATTGGTGCGCCAATTAAAACTGATGTCCCCGCACATTTTGCTATGTGAAAAACTTTCTTCAGGCTTGCGGCAAACATATTTTCATAATGGTCGGCTACGTATGAGCCGCCTCGTAACGAGCGTTCCAACAGCAGCAAATCAACTGGGCTATTTTTATTTAGTAGAAACTGAAAAAACACGTTTATATTTAATTAGCCAACGATTTATTTCGCAAGATACGCCAATCAACCTAGTGTTGGTAAGTATAGACGGCAGCACAAAAGCAATTAGCCAAGGGATAAGTCAAGAGCAAACGCTTGAGTGTACAGATCTTGATTTGAGTCAAACTGCGAAGAGCTTAAATTTACCAGCACATTTAGTGCAACAAATGCCAGAACTCTTGCATATGCAACTATTGGCAAAGGGTCATTTAGTTGATAATTTGGCACCATCTTCTCAGACAAAAGAATATCAGTTTAATCAAGTTAAAAGGGCTATTTTCATCGCCACTGCTTTGATTGGGTTGATTGGTTTATTGGTGGCAGGATGGTTTTTTAAACTAGGATTAGACAATAAAGAAGCGTTTAACCAAGCGGTACAAGATACTGTTATTCAAGAGCATCGTTATAGTGAAGCGGCAAAAAACTTTCCAGCAACACCCGTCAGTGCAGCGGATTTAAAACTCGCTGTAGAATTAGATCAATCAATCGCAGCTTATCCAAAATCACCGCGGCGCATGATGTTAGTGGTGAGTGCTGCATTAGAGCTTTCATCTGAAATTCAACTTGATAGATTGCGTTGGGCGTTCACGAATGATTTAAATATAAAAGATGAAGATAATTTGTTGGCTTTGCCTGCCAGCAATTTGCAGCCGACTGCCAGTGTGATGGATGATCCAGCTAAACTGATTGAACTGGGCTACGTGAATGCACAAATATCTAATTTTAACGGCGATTACCGCGCAGCGCTCAATAGTGTAAATAAGTTTGTCGCCAATTTAAAAGCGAATAAGCAGGTGGCTACAGTTGAAGTGTTGCAGGCACCGGTAAATGTTAGTTCTTATGTAGGCTTGCAGGGCAGCACAACCGACGAGCAATCGACGCAAAGGCAACCCGCTTTATTTAAACTTAAAGTAATACTTAAATCAGCTGACGCGCTTGTGGAAACGCCTCTAGTAGAGCAAGTGCCCAGTAATCAGGCTTTAGGAAAACAGCTGCCATGAAGTTAGAAGCAACTAAGCAAGAGGCTAGGCCAAGTGCTAAAGATGCACACAAACTTCAGGTGCCGATATTGCTGATTGGCATCACGCTCATTGTGGTGATTATTTTAATTGTTTTGGCGCATCGATATAGCACTGAACAGGAAAAAGCCTTGCAGACTCAGCAAGGGTTGCTGAATACCGCGCGTCAACATTTTCAATCTTCTGGCATTGAAAAAGACATGATTACAGAATATTTGCCAAAGTATCAAATGCTGATTGATAAAGGATTTGTGGGCGAAGAGCGACGCATTGAATGGGTAGATGAGCTACGCGCACAGCATAAAAATCACAAACTTTTTGGTGTTAAATATAGCATTAGCCAGCAAGAGGTTTATAAGCCTGCGTTTATTTCAAATACTGGCGGGTTTGTATTACACCGTTCTATCATGACGCTAGATTTGGACATGCTGCATGAAGGCGACATCTTGCAATTAATCGAAAGTTTAGGGGCCAAAAATGGCGCGCCATTTGTGTTACGTGATTGTGAAATAAGAAGATTAAATGCAAATACAGAGCTTAGTCGACAACTGGTTGCTAACTTACACGCGCAATGTGAGCTCGACTGGTTGACTTTACATGAGCCCTTGGCCCAACCGGCAACAAACCCATGACTAGCATGATGAATTATTTATTTACTTTTCTTTTATTGCTTGGTTTAGCCATGCCAAAAGTTCATGCCGCCCCCGGTGATAACTTGGGACGGTTATTTAGTCGCCCGATGGAGCGCAATAATCTAGATGTGTTAAGGCAAAATCAAAAATTAAAAGTGATTGTGCCGCAAGAAAATACAGCGCCAGAAATTGAAGAGAAAGCGGCACCAGAAGAGCTACCAGACCCCATCACCCTGCAAGGATATGTGAAGCGCAGTGATGGCAAAGGTAACACAATATGGATTAACAATCAGGCCGTGCAGGAAAATAGTACGGTTGATAAAGTTAAAGTTGGCAAAGTTAACCAGCGCGGGTTTTCAAAAAAAGGTGCAAGTACCGACGGCGTAGATGTAAAAATTCCCATGACAGGAAAACAAGTAAGATTGAAACCAGGCCAAATGTACGCGCCAGAAAATAACAAGATTTATGAAATGCAGGTTGTAGAAAAATCCAAAAGACTCGAGCTAGAGCAAAGTGGTGTTATAGATGGCGATGAAACACCACAGTAATATCAAATTAAACCAACGAGGGGCATCGTTAATTATTTTGGTGTTGATTTTAGTTCTGGGTGGGTTGGCGGTAGTTTTTTCAAGTCTTGATGGGCAGAGTATTCGAGTTGAGCGAGATAAAAAGACCCATGATGCCTTAGCAGAGGCAAAATTAGCGCTGATTGGCTACGCAACCAGAAGTGGTCTAGCTACAGGCGCTGCTAGGCCAGGTGAGTTGCCTTGCCCAGATGCAAATAATGATGGATCGTCAGACGTCTGTGCAGTGAATGCAGTAGGAAGACTGCCTTGGAGAACGCTTGGCATCAATGATTTACGTGATGGCGATGGTGAAAGACTTTGGTATGCTGTTTCAACAAGTTTTAAGAATAATCCAAGGATATACCCACTTAATAGTGATACGTTAGGGACTATTTCACTGCGAGATTCAGCTGGAAATATGCTTAATGACGGATCTGCAAATAATGGGTTGGTCGCAGTGATAGTTTCGCCAAGTGCACCTATGACACGTCAGGATGGCGTAGAGCAGGTGCGAGATGTCGCAAACATAAATAATGCGATTAACTACATGGACATTGTGTTGGGCGAAGACAATCAAAACTTTGTAAATGGTAACGTGAATGGATTTATCTCCGGACCTATTAAAGACGCCACTGGTAACATTATCCTAAACGATAAATTAGTTTCAATTTCTCGACGTGAAATTATGATGCCAGTTGAAAGACGAGTTGCAGCCACAGTTATCAACGCATTATTAGATTATTTTTGTGGTTCAGGTAATGTGAATTACGACACGAACGCTTGTCTTGCCGTAGGTGGCTCAAGAAGCTATCCGCATCCGGCAAATTTCGCTGAGTCAACATGTTTAGGAATAGGAAACTTAGCCGCTGGTTGCACTTCAGATTTGGCGGTAAATCACGGCCGATTGCCTGCTAATCCGAATCTAAGCTGGGACACAACTTCATTGTTGTTGGGTTCGAATGGGAATTGGTTTCAAAGAAACGGCTGGCGCGAGCAGGTACATTATGCAGTGGCACCAGCATGTCTTATGGGTACAACCGATTGTGATGGCGCAGGTTTTCTAACATTGAATACATCACTTGTGAATACAGTTAATGTCAATGTGATAGTTGCGGTGGGTGGCGAGATGCTCGCGGGTCAATCACGTGCCTCAGTTGCCGATAAATTAAATGAAACAAATTATTTAGAGGATGAAAATTTGACAACAGCAGATGATGTTTATACAAACTTATCTCTAATGGGAAATCCATTCAACGACCGAGTGCTGAGCCTTCCATAATGCGCGATAAAACCAATCAGTTAAAAGGATTTACTTTGATAGAAATGGCCGTCGTACTGGTCATTTTGGCGTTGCTGTTGGGCGGTTTGCTTTTACCTTTATCTGCACAGCTAGATCAAAAAAATTACACTGATGCAAAAAGGCAGTTAGAGAGTTCGATGGAAGCTGTGATGGGGTATAGCTTGTCTAATAAGCACTTACCCTGCCCAGATAAAACTGCTGGAGCGAACAATGGACCAAATGATAACCCCAATGACGGTATAGAAGATTTTGATGTGGTAGCCGGGACATGCATTACGCAAGAAGGGAATTTGCCGTGGGCAACATTAAGTATGAAGGATGCTGATTCGTGGAATCAACGATTTATTTATCGCGCGAGCGCCGCTTTTACCGTAAGGGCGCCAATCGGAACTTTTGGATTAACAACAAATGGTGTTCTGCGGGTGTGTAATGAAGCCGCATGTAATGTACCGCGGTTAACAGATACTGCGGTAGCCGTAATCGTTTCGAGAGGAAAAAATCGGGGTATCTGCACAACGTTACCTTCGCCGCCTGCTTGTGCAGATGAACGTGAAAATGACGATGTTGATAACGATTTTGTGAGTCATGAACTAAGAGCAAGTAGTGTAGCAAGTCCTAATGCAGAATATGATGATGTTGTCGTGTGGCTTTCAAGTAATATATTAGTGAGCCGTATGGTGTCAGCAGGTCAGTTACCCTAATGAACGACAATCAACTCTTACGTTACAGCCGCCATATCTTGCTGCCAGAAATTGGTTATGAAGGGCAAGATAAGCTCACAAAAAGCCATGCGCTGATTGTGGGTGCGGGCGGTTTGGGTTCGCCGGTGGCGCTGTATTTGGCGGCAAGTGGTGTGGGTACGCTCACCATTTGCGATTTTGATGTGGTGGATTTAACCAATTTGCAGCGTCAAATTATTCATACCACGCAAAGTGTAGGCATCAATAAAGCCGTTTCAGCACAGCAAACCTTGTATGAAATTAACCCTGATGTGAACGTTAAAACCATACAGAAAAAATCAACAGAACAGGAATTGGCCGACTTGGTGGCGCAAGCGGACGTTGTGATTGATTGCTCTGACAATTTTGCAACGCGCTATGCGCTCAACAGGCAGTGTGTTCAACATCAAAAACCGCTGGTTTCGGGTGCGGCGTTAAAGTTTGAGGGGCAGATTACGGTGTACGATATGCGCGCAAGCACAAGCCCTTGTTATCACTGTTTGTTCCCCGATAATGGTGAAGACACTGATTTACGTTGTGCGACGAATGGCGTTTTTTCGCCTTTGGTGGGAATGGTTGGTACTACGCAGGCAGCTGAGGCTTTAAAAATATTGATGGGAATTGGCGAGAGTCTGCAAGGGCGCTTATTGCTATTAGATGCGCTTGCGATGGAGTGGCGCACAATTAGGCTAAAAAAAGACCCAGCTTGTATTGTTTGTGGCTAATGTTTAATAGTAAGGGTGCAATCAATTGCGCCCCTACCTTCTAAACGTGTTCCTTATTTCTATTCGTTTATTTACCGCCGACTAAGCTTTTGACAGCACCAACCAAGTCGCCCGGCATCATCACAATTTTGCTATTCTCAGAGTCGGAAATTTTCTGCAACGCGGTAATGTAGCGGTCACCCAATAAAAACATGGCGGAAGCGTTATTTTCTTTTACGGCTTCGGTAATGAATTTGATTGATTCTGCCGAGGCTTTGGCTGCAACCATTTGTGCTTCAGCATCTTTACGCGCTGCTTCCAGGCGTGCTTCAGCATTCAAAATGAGTGATTGTTTTGCGCCTTCGGCTTCTGTTACCACGGCCACACGTTCACGCTCTGCCGCAGCTTGGCGTTCCATCGCATCTTGCATATTTGGTGATGGTTTAATGTCTTGAATTTCAACCGATTTAACTGTTAAGCCCCAGTCGAGGGCCTCATCGGCAATGGCGGTTTTGAGTTCGCTTTTAATGCGGTCGCGTGAGGTGAGTGCTTGGTTTAAGTCCATGCCGCCGATAATCGAACGCAAGCTGGTTTGCACCATGTTACGCATGGCTTCTCTAAAGTTTTCAATGCCATAAACCGCACGTTCAATTTTTGAAACTTTAATAAAGGCGATGGCGTTGGCCAAAATCACCGCATTATCTTTAGTAATGACTTCTTGTTCAGGCACATCTAAAATAATGTCTTTGGTGGTGACTTTATAGGTGACTTTTGTAAAAATTGGGTTAATCACATGCAAGCCGGGTGACAAAACCCCGGCAAACTTACCAAGGCGTTCTACCACCCACTCTTCGCCCTGCGGCACAATGCGGATGCCCTTAAAGGCTAAAATCACCGCCACAATGACTAAAATACCAGATAATTCAAACATAATTCACTACCTTTCAGTTGGTTTATACTAATTAAATTTATTTTTAAAACGGTGTGTTAGTGGGCTTTTACGCGCAAAGAGTTGCCTTCTACGGCAATCACTTCTGCCTGTCTGCCAATTTCAATCGCCTCGCTAGAAACAGCATCCCACTCGCGGCTGCCCATCACGCCTTGGGTAAATTGAATGCGGCCCGTTTGTGCGGCGCTGATTGGCACAATAATGGTGCCAATGCGGCCAATTTCTTCACCTTGTGATTGCCCTACGCGATGGTCAACACTGGTTTTTTTGTAATAGTTGCGCCAAATAAAGAGCGCGCCGATTGAGAGCACTGAAAATAAAATCAGCTGTGTGCTCACATTTAGGTCGGGCACCAGCCAAGTTAAAATGGCAAGAATAATGGCGGCAACGCCAAACCACAACACATAAAATGTACCGGTCGCCATTTCGGCTGCCAGCAATACTAAACCGATAACCCCCCAAACCCACATTGCTTCAGTCATATTCTTCCTTTTTTATTGACGAACGATGATGGGCTATTATGGCATAGAAAATTCTTGGCGTGAAAGCGCGCGCCGTGTTTTGCAATGCGGGTGGCAATGGAAAATGTGCAATTTTAGGCCGTATGAATGCCCGAGGATTTTTTTATGCTCTGTGGGCCTTTATTTATAAGGCTCGCAGAGCATCGAAAAAGGTTGGTGCGTTTTTTGTCAAAAAAAGATGAATGTTTGGTCAAAAATTGAATTCGAATGGAGTGCAAATTTTTTATGAATGCGTGTATTTTTTGCAGTAGTGTCACTTAAAACCCAGCAAAGCACTTGAGCAATGGAGATTTCTGGGCACATTTATTTGCAGCAAAAGTAAAAAAAGCATGTTTGAAGCGTTTAAAACACTCAAGATGTCACAAAATATGACGTGAAAATAGTACACTTGCATTAAATGACGGAATAAGTAAATTACTGTTAAATGAAATCTTCACAAAAACTAATTATTCCTAGCGACCGGGGTGAACGTTGGCATTACATTAAGCGTATGTTTTCATCCGCCCAAGGGCCAGACTTAGACTTTAATTGGGCGGGCGGGCGCTTGAATGGCCTCAAAAGATTGCATAGCATTGATGTGGCAACGTATGCGCGAAATCGCAATTTTTTGAACGGGGCGGTCACACATCTTTCACCCTATATTCGGCACGGTTGTATTACGTTGCCCGAAGCATTTAATTTTGTTAAAAAACAAAATGCGCCGCTGGCCGATAGATTGTTAATGCAATTGGCATGGCGAGAATATTGGCAGCAAGTATGGCAGGTTCAAGGGGATGCGATTTTTAGCGAATTAGAGCCAGCCAAAGTGATGCTTGGCTACCAGCCCATGGCAGACGACATATTAAAGGGCAAAACCGGCTTGCCCTGTATGGATGGCTTTATTGCGGACCTCATTAAAACGGGTTATGTACATAACCATGCCCGTATGTGGCTGGCGAGCTATATTGTGCATCACCGAAAAATCGACTGGCGCGCAGGGGCCGATTGGTTTGAATCGCACTTGCTTGATGGCGACTTTGCCAGCAATCACCTTTCATGGCAGTGGGTGGCTTCAACATTCAGTTCTAAGCCTTATTTCACCAATAAAGAGAGTTTAAGCCGCTTTACGGGTGAACAATATTGTGCGGGTTGCCTAGCGCAGTGCCCGTTTAATGCCAGTTATGAAGTGCTGAGCAGCAAATTGTTTGACCAAACGATTTCGCCTGCGGCCAAGCAATACGTCATTACGCATCTACCCAAAAAAGCGGTTTCAACGTCTACCGCCATGTCCGTGTTTGTGCATGATGAAATGCTCTCCGCCGCCAACCCCTTGCTTGAAAAACCTTTTCCAAAGCTATTTGTGTTTGACCCGCAAATTCACGGCACTTGGTCGCTCAACCGCCTGCAGTTTGTGGCTGATAGCCTCAGTGAAATGCAAGATGTAGAAGTTTGGTTGGGCGACACCTACGAAGTGCTGTTAAACCGCGGTGTTGGGCGAGTGATTACGCAAGATACGCCAAATCGACGCATAAAAGAGTTGCTTGAACCCTTTGTGCCGAAATACGAACCGGTGGTTAAATTAGTCAAGGTTGAAGTGAGTGCGCAACGCCTAAAACGCTTTTCGCGCTATTGGGAGAAAGTGGGCCCGCATTTGCTACATACGCCCGCAACATAAGGCGTTTACTAGCGCAAAACAACCAAAAATCCGCATGATTTTTCAACCAACCTTTTTCGATGCCCTGCGAGCCTTTATTTACAAGGCTCGCAGGGCATTAAATTTTTCTCGTAGATTTTTGAATGATTTTCCGCGCTTATTTTGTATCCACAAAATATCGTTATAATGACCTTTAGTTTAAGTATTTTTTTGAATTATTTTGTAAAAGCACGTCATTTTATTTAGGAAATAGCATGATTACTTTAGTGGTTTTAGCAGTTGTCGGTATTTATTTTGTTATCACTTATAACGGCTTGGTCAACATTAAACACAATGTTGAAAAGGCGTGGGCAAATATTGATGTGCTACTCAAGCAGCGTCATGAAGAATTGCCAAAACTGGTAGACACTTGCAAGCAGTACATGAAGTTTGAGCAAGAAACATTAGAAAAAGTCATTCAGGCGCGTTCACGCGTGTCGGACGCACGCGAGTCGCATAATGTGGCTGCGCTGGGTGTTGCAGAAAATGCATTGAGAAGCGGCTTGGGCCAATTGTTTGCACTGGCTGAATCTTACCCGGAACTTAAAGCCAACGAGCAGTTTTTACATTTGCAGTCACGCATTAGTGGCCTTGAAAATGCCATTGCGGATAGGCGCGAGTTTTATAATGACAGCGTGAATATTAATAATGTGAGAATTGAGCAGTTTCCTGATGTTTTAGTGGCAAAATTATTTAATTTCAAAGCGGCCGATTTGTTGAAGTTTGCTGCTGAAGAGTTAAAAGATATTGATATTAGTCAACGCTTTAACGGGTAGGTGTCGCTGTGTTAAGTGGCCTGCGTAGATATTATATTGAGGCGATTTCCTCAACAAGCTACCTAGGCATACTCGCCCTATCTGCTTATGCTTATAAGGACGGCTCAGCGACCTTTTCCATCTTACTTATGGCAGTGGTGAGTGTTTTGGCTTGGATTTCTACCACTAAACGCGTTCGCGCAATTGCCGATATCGCCACATCACGCATCGGCTCGGCCGCACAAGGTTATGTGGAGTTATATGGCCGCGCCAGTGCACATGCAGATAATCTTATTAAAAGTCCACTCAGCGGCATGCCTTGCATCTGGTTTCGCTACTGGGTTTATTCCAAAGAAAACAGTAAGCGTGAATGGCGCGAAGTGAGCCGTGGTGTGAGTGACACTACTTTTGAAATTAGCGACCACACTGGCAAATGCCAAGTTGATCCAGACGATGCAGAAGTGATTTCACCCGAGCGGCGTGTCAGTTATCAAGGTGTTTATAAACATGTGGAAGAGTTGCTGTATGCGGGTGGCTCAGTCTATGTGCTGGGTGAATTTTCAACCATAGGCGGGGCTAATTCTGTACTTAGCGTAAAAGAAGATGTGGGGGCATTACTCGCGGACTGGAAAAAAGACCCAACACAGCTCAAAAAACGCTTCGATTTAGACGGCAATGGTGAGATTGATACGCAAGAGTGGGAATTGGCGCGCAAAGCCGCCAAACGCGAAATTGAACATTTGCATCGCGAGATTCGCAAAGAATCAGGCGTGCATATTATCCGCGCCCCACGTGACCGCCGGCTGTTTTTAATTTCCAGTATGTCACCACAAAAGCTCAGGCAACGTTATCAAAGGTGGAGCTATTTTCACTTTGCAGTGTTGGTTCTGTCGGTGGGTGCCTTTTTCTGGCTGATGTGAATCGTGAATTTTAAGTTTACACTGCGCTAGACTTCCACAAAAGCCGCATGAGGCTGTGTTAAAATTGCACGCATGACTACGCAAAATACAACACCACCTAATCAAGAAAGCGCCCAAGGGTTAGACAAATCCTTTGACCCCAAAACCATAGAAAGCAAATGGTATGCATTTTGGGAGAGCAAAGGCTACTACGCCGCAGGCTTAAACCCAGAAGTGAAAGATAACTTCTGCATTTTATTGCCACCGCCTAACGTTACAGGCACTTTGCACATGGGGCATGGGTTTAACCAAACCTTGATGGATGCACTGACGCGTTATCACCGTATGCGCGGCGATAATACTTTGTGGCAACCGGGTACAGACCACGCTGGCATCGCCACGCAAATCGTGGTGGAGCGTCAGCTAGATGCGCAAGGCGTGAGTCGTCACGATTTAGGGCGTGAAAAATTCTTAGAAAAAGTGTGGGAATGGAAAGCCTATTCAGGCGGCACCATTACGCAACAAATGCGTCGCTTAGGTACTTCGCCAGATTGGTCACGCGAGCGCTTTACCATGGACGCTGGTCTTAATAAAGTGGTCACCGAGACCTTTGTGCGTTTGTATAACGAAGGGCTAATTTATCGCGGTAAACGCTTGGTGAACTGGGATGTGAAACTCGGCACGGCCGTTTCAGATTTAGAAGTGGTGCAGGAAGAAGAAGATGGCTTTATGTGGCACATCAACTATCCGCTTTGCAGTGGTGAAGGTCACCTAACGGTTGCGACAACGCGTCCAGAAACCATGTTGGGTGACGTGGCGGTAATGGTGCACCCTGAAGATAAACGCTACGCACACTTAATTGGTAAAAACGTAAAACTACCACTGTGCGACCGCGAAATTCCGATTATTGCCGATGATTATGTGGATAAAGAGTTCGGCACGGGCGTGGTTAAAGTCACGCCAGCGCATGACTTTAATGACTATGCCGTGGGCCAGCGCCACAAATTGCCGATGATAGAGATTTTGTCATTAACAGGCTTAGTCAATGAAAATGCGCCAGAAAAATATCGTGGTTTAACCACCATTGCTGCGCGTAAGCTCGTGGTGGCTGATTTAGAAGAAAACGGTTATTTAGTTAAAACCGATAAACACAAACTCAAAGTACCGCGTGGCGACCGCACGGGCGTCATTATTGAGCCAATGCTTACCGACCAATGGTTTGTCGCCATGAGTAAACCTGCGACTGATGGCAAATCGATCACGCAAAAAGCGCTTGATGTTGTAGCAAGCGGCGAAATTAAGTTTTACCCAGAAAACTGGGTAAACACTTACAACCAATGGCTCAATAATATTCAAGATTGGTGCATCTCTCGCCAATTATGGTGGGGGCATCAAATTCCCGCTTGGTATTCAGATAGCGGTAAAGTCTATGTGGCGAAGGATGAGGCAGGCGCTAAAGTGTTAGCCGCTAAAGATGGCTACACAGGTAATTTAGTGCGCGATAACGATGTGCTGGACACTTGGTATTCAAGTGCCCTTTGGCCGTTTTCAACACTGGATTGGACAGGTGACGATGGGATAGACGCGCAAAATCAGGCGCTACAACAATATTTGCCTTCAAGCGTATTAGTGACAGGTTTTGATATCATCTTTTTCTGGGTGGCGCGCATGGTGATGATGACCACGCACATCACCGGCAAAATTCCCTTCAAGCACGTGTATGTACATGGCCTGATTCGTGATGCTGAAGGCCAAAAAATGAGTAAATCTAAGGGCAATGTATTAGACCCGATTGATTTGATTGACGGCATTGGGCTGGACGATTTAATTAAAAAGCGCACCACGGGTTTAATGAACCCGAAAGACGCCGAGAAAATTGAAAAACGCACGCGTAAAGAATTCCCTGAAGGCATTGCCGCTTATGGCACCGATGCCTTGCGCTTTACCTTTGCCGCACTTGCCAGCCCTGGGCGTGATATTAAGTTTGATTTGCAACGCTGTGACGGCTACCGTAATTTCTGCAATAAACTGTGGAATGCCACGCGCTTTGTGCTGATGAACACAGAAGGTCAGGATAACGGTTTTGATGCGGCCAGCTGTGGCGAGGGCGGGCGTAAATTTAGCCAAGCGGATTTCTGGATCGTATCCAAACTACAGCGTACCGAAGCTGAAGTTGAAAAAGCATTCGAAGATTATCGCTTTGACTTAGCCGCAAAAGCCATTTATGAATTTGTCTGGGATGAATATTGCGACTGGTATTTAGAGCTCACCAAAGTGCAAATTCAAAATGGTACAGAGGCTGAAAAACGCGCAACACGCCGCACTTTATTACGTGTGTTAGAAACAATTTTACGATTAGCACACCCCATCATGCCGTTTATTACCGAAGAGATTTGGCAAACCATTGCGCCAATGACGGGCGTGAATGCGCCCAGCATCATGCTGCAACCATACCCAAAATCGCAGCCCGATAAATTGGACGAGGCCTCAGAAGCGTGGGTCGCACAGCTCAAACAAATGGTAGATACTTGCCGTCGTTTACGCGGTGAAATGAGCATTTCGCCCGCCACACGTGTGCCGTTGATTGCCACAGGTAATGCCGAAACATTAACGGCCTATGCGCCTTATTTAAAAGCCTTGGCTAAACTGGAAGAAGTTGCGATTGTGGCCGAATTGCCTGAGGCGGATGCACCTGTGATGTTGGTGGATGACTTTAAACTCATGTTAAAAGTTGAAATTGACGTTGCAGCAGAGAAAGAGCGTTTAGGCAAAGAAATTGCGCGCTTAGAAAATGAAATCAACAAAGCCAATGGCAAATTAAATAACGAAAGTTTTGTTGCACGGGCGCCCGCCGCTGTGGTGGAACAAGAAAAAGCGCGGGTAGCAGAATTCAGTGCCAGTGTAGATAAACTTAAAAATCAATTCGCAAAGTTGAAGTAGAAGCGAAGCGGAAAATATGACAAATAAAAAAGGCACTAAAGTGCCTTTTTTATTGCTAAAAGATAAGCCATATTTGATACAACCCTTATGAGATGCTCTGGAAGCCTTGTAAATAGAGGCTCGCAGGGCAGCGAATTTCGCTCGGCGTTAAAAGCGCCTATTTTATGAATTAATTTTCGCGCTTTTTGATATAAAAAGTATAGGTGCCGTTATCTGAATCTAACTGTAAAAGCTCATGGCCAGTTTGCACGCAAAATGCATTAAAATCTTTCACAGAACCTGCGTCGGTAGAAATTACTTTTAAAATTTGATGTTCATTTATTTCGCTCAAGCCCTTTTTGCAGCGCAAAATTGGCAGCGGGCAATTTAAGCCTGTTGCATCCACAAGTTTGTCGAACTCCATTATTTGTTTTCCCCTTCTGCTGGTGTCGCGCTATTCTGCGCGATGAGTGGGTAGCCCGCCTTGCCCCAGGCAAGAATGCCGCCCACTAAGTTGTAAACATTTTTACAGCCTTTGCTGGTAATAAAAGCGGCCGCATGCGCTGACCGCACGCCGCTGTGGCAATAAAATACAACCGTTTCAACTTTGGTTAAAGGCTCATATTGCACGGGCAACATGGCTAATGGCACATGAATTGCACCAGGAATAATACCGCGCGCAACTTCATCATCATTACGCACATCCACCAATAACAACGGCTGCTCAGCCATCAGGTTGAATAAGTCTTTTGCTTCAATTTCGTGATAAATGCTCATTTGAACAATCAATTTTAACTAAGTGAAATAATAGCAATTATGTGGCTAGACTGCATTAAAAAGTGTCAGAAGCTAAGCCAAAGAAGTATTTGTAGGTTAAGAGAACTCTTAAAAATACTGGTGGCCGGGGGCAGAATCGAACTGCCGACACGCGGATTTTCAATCCGCTGCTCTACCGACTGAGCTACCCGGCCATCATGCAAACGTCGGTAAATGTTTGCAAGGCGCGAATTATAGCAAACTTCCAAAAAACTTCCAAAGATAATTGCTGAATTATATGAAGTCTTATCGGATGTTATCTTTACGCAGGGTGTCTTTTGGGCGTGCGGTGTACATATTTAGATGAGCACTAATGAATTTGTAGTGTTGCTCATGTAAAATTCGGCTATGAATTTCACCATAACTAAGCCTAACCAAGCCCTCAAAAGTGCGCTTGTTGACAAAATCAACCATAAAACAAAGCCATTAGGGGCATTGGGCATGTTAGAGGCGGTCGCGCTGCAAATTGGACTCATGCAACAATCGCTCGAACCAAAACTCACGCATCCTACAATGCTGGTATTTGCTAGCGATCATGGAATTGTTGAAGCAGGTGTCAGCCCCTATCCTCAAGCCGTCACAGCACAGATGGTTCTTAATTTTTTGCAAGGCGGAGCGGCAATTAACGTATTTACTACCCAAAATAACATTCGGTTACGCGTTGTAGATGCTGGGGTAAACCATCAATTTGCAGATAACGCCAACTTAATCAACGCCAAAATTGCGCCAGGTACGCGTAATTTTTTAGCTGAAGCTGCAATGACAACTTCGCAATGTGAGAGTGCCATAGAAAAAGGTGCAAAAATCGTTGATGCTGAAATAGCCGCAGGTTGCAATGTGTTTGCGTTTGGTGAAATGGGCATTGGTAACACTTCTTCAGCAAGTTGTTTAATGAGCGTGCTGTGCGGTTTGCCTTTAGAGGATTGCGTGGGGCGAGGCACGGGTCTGGATGACGCAGGTTTACATCACAAAACTAATATTTTGGCGCAAGCTATCGCGCATCATGCACTCAATCAAGATGATGCCGAGCAAGTGCTGGCGACATTTGGTGGCTTTGAAATTGCCATGATGGTGGGTGCCATGCTACAGGCAGCGGCGAGTGGTTGTACTTTGTTGATTGATGGGTTTATCACAACCGCAGCGCTGCTGGTTGCGGCCAAATTGCAGCCCAACATATTGCATTATTGCGTGTTTACGCATTGCTCAAATGAGGCCGGACATCAAAAAATGCTCGCATTTTTAAATGTTAAGCCACTACTGAATATAGATTTAAGATTAGGCGAAGGCACAGGCGCGGCCTTAGCTTACCCGCTAGTGAATGCATCGGTGAATTTTTTAAATCAGATGGCTTCGTTTGAATCCGCTAAAGTTTCGCAAAAAACATGATGCGCCAAATGCAAACCCAATGGCGTTACTTTTTAACAGCGGTAATGTTTTTTACACGCGTGCCCGTGCACTTTGAGCAGTTTGTGGCGTCTGATTTAAATCGCGCGACGCGATTTTTCCCACTGGTGGGCATCTTAGTTGGCGCGATTGCCGCATTAGCCTTTTGGATTTTTCAGTTTGTTTTGCCCTCAGAAATAGCCGTAATTTTGAGCATGGTCACTTCAATTTTACTCACCGGTGCTTTTCATGAAGATGGCTTGGCAGATGCAATTGATGGCTTAGGTGGTGGATGGAAGCGTGAGCAAGTGCTCGCTATTATGATGGATTCGCGCATTGGCAGTTATGGTGCAATCGGCTTGGTGATGGTGCTGCTCGCTAAATTTCAGGCCCTGATTCATTTAGATGTGTGGTTGATTCCAATCGTACTAGTTGCAGGTCATGCATTGAGTCGATGGTGCGCTGTCGTGGTAATGGCAACGCAGCACTATGTAAAGGCTGAAGGGAAATCTAAGCCACTTGCCACACAATTATCTTGGCTTGAGTTGGCAATAGCTACTTTTTTTGGATTGGTCCCTTTGTTATTTGTAGGCGTTGCAGGGTTGTTAGCGCTATTGCCAGTGTTTTTTGTCTGGGTTTGGTTCAGTCTGAAAATTAAACGCCGTATCGGCGGATATACCGGTGACTGCCTAGGCGCAATGCAACAGCTCACCGAAGTCACCTTTTATATTGGTTTGCTTGCAAGTTTAAGTGTATTGGTTAGGTTCGTATGAAGCTCACCTTAGTGCGCCACACTACTTTAGATATAGCACCGCATATTTGTTACGGGCAAAGCGATGTTGACGTTTCAGCAAATTTTGACAATGAGCGATTAGCGTTACAGCGCAAACTTGGAGATACGCAGTTTGATGCCATCTACACAAGCCCGCTGCGGCGTTGCCAGCAGTTAGCACGGGCCTTATGTCATCACAATGATTTTGGGTTTACAGCAGACGATATTCTGCATGATCACCGCCTTAAAGAGTTAAATTTTGGTGACTGGGAAATGCAAGCCTGGGATGCGATTCCGCGCGATATGTTTGATGTATGGGCCAATGATTATGCCAATTTGGCGCCACCCAATGGCGAAACATTTTCACAACTTCATGCGCGTGCTAAAGATTTTGTAGATGAAGTAGCAAAAGACGCGCAAAACCAGCATCTATTAGTGATTACCCATGGTGGATTTATTCGTGCGTTAATTGCAGAAGTTTTACAAATGCCACTCAAACGTTTGTTTAGACTGTCTATTAGCCATGCAAGCGTCACCTTACTTGAGTTTAAAGATGATGTGCCAAAAGTGCACTTTATGAATTTATAGTCAAACTTAACCTAAGACGATGTCTCGTAAAAATAACGCACATTCACCCGTTAAGACTAATAGGTGTTGTAATACATTTAAAAATACACGTTAACTATTGACTACAATAAACTTTTTAACTTATAGTGACTGAATGGACGCCGATTTAAAAGCATTAGAGACTAAGTTAACAGGTTTAATTTCCCTGTGTACGGACCTGCGCAATCAAAATGCGCAGTTACGCCAAGATTTAGACGCCACCTTGCGAGATACCGCAGAGCTAAAAGCAAATATGGCGCAAGCCAGTGAGCGTATAGAAGCGTTGATGGAGACCTTGCCATAGCGGGTAAAAACGGATGAGCGAAAATAAAGGTGTAGATGTCAACATAATGGGCCGTGAATTCACGGTGGCATGTTCTGAAGAAGAACGCCCCGGCTTGATTGAGGCGGTTAATTTTTTAGATAAAAAAATGCGTGATATTCGCGACACGGGTAAAATTGTTGGGGTTGAGCGGATTGCCATTATGGCAGCACTTAATTTGGCACACGAATTACTCAATACAAAAAATGGCACAGTGGATGTGGGAGACATTAAACGCAGAATCAGCCACATGCAAGACCAAATTGATCAGGTTTATGCCACAAAAGAGCTTTTTAGTTAATTCAACTTCACGTTAATACAAACTCCGTTATTGCGCGTAGAATTGTAGTGAGCGTTTTCAGTTTCAAAGTTTGTTCTCTGCGGTGCGGTTTAGGCTAATAATTCCTTGAACTAGTTTATAGCATCGGTTTTAGTCATTCGAGTTGCGGTGTGCGCGCCACATGGTTGGTGTACCTAATGCGCTCTAGGCTGTTACCACTTGAGCCTTTTTGGTTCAGGATGCTGGTCTAGGCCATATCCGTAGAGAACTTCCCTCATTTTAATGTTATTAAATTCATTTTAAGAGTAAAAATGCGTTATTGGCTGATGAAGTCTGAGCCCTCGGACGTTTCTATTGATGATTTAGCGGCGATGCCTAATCAAACGGTTGATTGGTATGGTGTGCGCAATTATCAGGCGCGCAATTTTATGCGTGACCAAATGCAATTGGGTGACGGCGTGCTGTTTTACCACTCCAATTGTGAAACACCAGGCATCGCAGGCATATGCGAGGTGAGCCAGCTCGCTTATCCTGACCGGTTGCAGTTCATCAAAGGCCATCATTACTACGATGAAAAATCTACCCCAGAAAATCCACGTTGGTTGAATGTTGATGTGAAGTTGGTGCAAAAAACGCGGCTTTTAAGCTTGAAAGAAATGCGTGAAACGCCTGAACTTGCCAATTTGCGTATTTTGCAGCGCGGTAACCGTCTATCTATTACGCCAGTTGACCCAAAAGATTGGCAGTTTATTATGGACATATTAAAGCGTTAGTTTTAAACGGTGATTTCAACCGTGACTAAATAAAAAAAAGCCCGCGATTTGATCTGACCCCTAAAAGTTGGACATTAAGCCTGGGTTAAAAATAAGGACTGATTTCTGTATTGCACAGGACTCAGTCCTTTTAATTTTGTCTTAATCCTTTCGTGATTGTAATACCAAATATATTCTTTTAGTTCTGTGATAAAGTCATCTGCATCTGTAAATTTCTTGGTGTAGTAAAACTCTGATTTGAGAATGCCAAAGAAACTCTCCATCGCAGCATTATCTAAACAGTTGCCTTTCCTCGACATGCTTTGAAGCATGCCACGCTGTTTCAATATGGTTTGATAGGTTTTCATTTGATATTGCCAGCCTTGATCACTATGAACGACTGGTTGCTCGTCATGCTTTAACTTCTTGAGTGCTACTTGAATCATATTCGGTATGAGCTGTGCATGCGGACGCTTATCTACAGTAAATGACACAATCTCACGATTAAATAAATCAAGTACAGGCGAAAGATAAACCTTTTGTCCTGCGATATTAAATTCCGTTACATCTGTCACCCACTTCTCATTGGGACGGTTCGCTTCAAACTCACGTGCCAAATAATTTGGCGCAACTGCACCAACCTGTCCGCGATAAGATTGATATTTCTTTACACGTACAATCGATTTAATCTCCAACTCTTTCATCAATCTTAAGACTGTCTTGTGATTCAGGCCATAGCCCATCTGTTTTAATACCAGACAAATACGGCGGTAGCCATAACGTCCTTTATGTTGATGATAGATTTCTTGAATCTTGGATTTCTCCACTGCATAACGTGGTGATGCATCAATAGAATGTTGCCTGTAATAAAACGAACTCTTAGCCATCCCTGTTGCACGTATCAGATTCTGCGCCATATGATGTGGCCTTAATTCAGCAATTATTTCTGCTTGTTCTTTTCTTCCAATTGCTTGCGCTGAATCAAGGCATCGAGCTTTTTTAGATAAGCATGCTCCGTACGTAAAAAACGTACTTCTGCTAATAACTCTTGATGTGTCATTTCTTCCGGAGGCTTCTCTGGATATTGCAGTGGTTTGGACATGACCTCAGGTCGACTTCTACGCTTATTGGAAACATCCATCCTACCGCGTTCGTCAAGCTTTGCCCAGAGAGAAACAGTGGTGAATGCTGGAATGTTAAAGTGCGCAGCAGTTTGTTTAATTGACAGCATATGTATTCGCATATGCGCAACGACTGAGCGTTTGAAATCAAGCGTGTACTTCGCATTAGGCTTCTTCTTTAAAGAATCCTCACCATGATGCTTATATAACGCTACCCACTTACGTACTGCACTATAGTCAACTTGAAACTTCTTAGAAGTGGCACTATATCCACCAAGATCTTGAAGGTAATGCTGAACAACTGTTAGTTTGAATTCATAAGAATATTTAGCCATAAAAAACTGCACCCCAAAAGTTGGACATTAATGTCTAACTTATTGAGGTGCAGTTCAATTTGCTCGGGCTTTTTTATGTGCTGCAATATACCAAGAGTTCTATCTGATTGAAGTCTCTAAACTGCCCATGGCTTTAGGGTAAGTAACCACACCCCAAGGCATGCCTTTTACTTCAATTTGACTGCTTACGGTGAATTGATTAGCATCCACCACCAACACGGCATCTGACTTACCACAGGCTAACAAGATTTGCTGATGGTCTGGTGTAAAACTAAAGTGCCAGCAGCGATTGCCTGTGGTGACTTCTTTCGTTTTAACAAACGTTTTTGCATCAAACACTTCAAGCAACTTGGCTTTGTTACTTGCCACATAGATATTGTTACCTGTCGCATCGTATGCAACGCCGTAGGGTGTTTCACCCGTATCAACAGTGCGTACAAAGTTAAAGTCTTTATCTAATACCATGAATTTGTTGCCGTATTCTAATGTTGCAATGTAGTTGCTGCCATCGGGCGATGCTTTAATGCCGCGTGGCCTGTCGCCGTGTTCGTGTGTGGAGATGGTTTTAAGTAATTCACCTGTTTCAATGTTATGTACAGTCACCGTGTTATCAGCTTCATTGGTGATAATCATCTTGCTACCATCGTTTGAAAACTCAATGCCTTCAGTTTCTGGGCCGCCTGTGATTTCACGTACTTTTTTACCTTGCGCTAAATCAACCACCACAATTTGTGCTGGGATTTTCTCTTCGTCATCGTCGTCATCTTCCTCTTCCTTGGCGCCTGGCTTCGGTGGAGGCCCGCCTTTAGAGCTTGGTTCAGAAGAAATAAAAGCAAAGTTGCCGCGCACGCGCACAAACTCGGGGTTTTTGCCGATTAAGATTTGCTGTAATACTTCACCAGTCGCGGTGTCAATCACTGAAATACTGTCATTGCCACGCGTTGCCACAATCAGTTTTTTACCATCATCAGTAATGCCAATACCACGTGGGCTTTCAGCTTTTACGTCAAATTGCTTAATCACTTTCATTGTGGCGAGGTCAATCACGCTCACGCCTGCATCCTGTGAAGTTACATAAGCAAAACCGCTGGCAGTTACACTATTCGTTGGTGTTGTAGTGTCGGCTGCTTGGTTATTTGTAGCTGAGTCACTACTCGTTTTTGCTTCTTCAGATTTCTCTTTAGTACAGGCGCTTAACCCTGCAATAAGCGCTAAAAGCACTAAACTCAGGCGCGTTTTATGTTGCGTATATTTCATTTAATATCTCCAAAGTGATTGCTACAGTAGTAAGGTCAATTTTTATTGATTTAGTTCAATGCCTTAAGGGGTATTTCCTAGCAAGAAACGTGCTGAAAATAAACTTGAATTTAAACAATGCATTGTAATTTAATGCACCATTTATTGGCTGAATATAACCAATAAATGGTGGTTTTATCCAGCCAATCTATAATGACACTCATCCTAAAAATAATTGATAAGCGGGGTTATTTGTTTCATCCCAGTATGGATACCCTAAGTTGTGTAAAAAATTGAGATATTCATCTTGCTCATTTGGTGGCACTTGCATACCCACCAGCACGCGCCCAAAATCCGCGCCATGATTGCGGTAATGGAATAAACTGATGTTCCAGTCGTGCCCCATCGTATCTAAAAACTTCATGAGAGCGCCTGGTTTTTCAGGGAACTCAAAGCGATACACCACTTCATGCTCAGCTTGCGGGGCGTGACCACCGACTAAGTGGCGTAAATGTAATTTGGCCATTTCGTTATCAGTTAAATCCAACGTAGATAACCCTTGTGCTTGTAACTCTGCCACCAACTTGGCAGATTCTGTTGGGTCTGTAATGGCAATACCCACAAAAATATGGGCATTTTTGGGGTCAGAATAGCGATAGTTGAATTCGGTAATATTGCGGTTACCCAGTAATCGGCAAAAGTTCTTAAACGCACCGGGCTTTTCAGGAATCGTCACAGCTAAAACCGCTTCACGTTTTTCGCCAATCTCGGCGCGCTCGGCCACAAATCGCAAGCGGTCAAAGTTCATGTTGGCACCAGATGCAATACCAATGAGCGTTTTGTTGTGCAGGTTTTCGCGCTCTGCATACTCTTTAAGCCCCGCCAAGGCGAGCGCGCCAGCAGGCTCAAGAATGCTGCGCGTATCTTCAAACACATCTTTAATGGCTGCACAAATCGCATCGTTATCGACCACAATCATTTCATCCACATACTGCTGGCAAAGTTTAAAAGTGTGAACGCCCACTTGTTTAACAGCAGCACCATCGGCAAAAAGTCCTACTTGGTCAAGGATGATGCGCTCGCCTTTTTTTAGCGATTCCGTCATCGCTTCGGCATCTTTGGCTTCTACGCCAATGACTTTGATTTCTGGGCGAACCGCTTTAACATACGCCGCAATGCCTGCTAATAAGCCGCCGCCGCCAACACAGCAAAATATGGCTTCAATGGGTTGCGGGTGTTCGTCTAAAATCTCGAGTGCAATTGTGCCTTGCCCTGCAATCACGTCGGGGTCGTCATAGGGATGCACAAAGGTGAGTTTTTCGGCTTTTTCAAGTTCAAGCGCGTGTACGTAGGCATCTGAATAGCTGTCGCCAAACAACACGACTTCAGCACCACGGTTTTTAACTGCATCTACTTTAATGGCCGGCGTGGTGGTTGGCATTACAATTACCGCGCGGCAGCCTAATTTTTGTGCGCTTAATGCCACACCCTGCGCATGGTTGCCAGCAGAGGCTGCAATCACGCCACGTTTGAGCACATCTTTTGGCAGATGGGCCATTTTGTTATATGCACCGCGAATTTTAAATGAAAACACCGGTTGCATATCTTCGCGCTTGAGCAACACACGGTTGCCAATACGGGCAGAAATATTAGGCTGAAATTCAAGCGGCGTCTTGTTCGCAACGTCGTAAACGCGCGAGTGTTCTATTTTTCCCTGATAATTGATGGGTGCGATTGTTGTCATGCGATATTCTTAAAAATGCGTCAGCAGTGTATTATGTTGAATTGGCTTACATTATAGAGAATTTGTAGAGGAAAAAGGCAAAATGGCATATACCCAAGACGAATTAAAACAACAAGTGGCACGCGCCGCGGTTGAATACGTAAAAGAAGGCATCATCGGCGTGGGCACAGGCTCAACCGCCAACTTCTTTATTGAAGAGCTTGCAAAAGTAAAACACAAAATAGAAGGTGCAGTGGCCAGCTCAGAAGCTACCGCGCAACGTTTACGTGCGCATGGGATTGAAGTGTTTGATTTAAATAACGTCGATAGCCTAGATATTTATGTAGATGGCGCAGATGAAATTACCGAACACCTGCATATGCTCAAAGGCGGCGGCGGCGCACTCACCCGTGAAAAAATCGTAGCAGCCGTAGCAAAAACCTTTATTTGCATCTGTGATGAAACCAAATATGTGCCCGTATTAGGCAAATTTCCGTTGCCAGTAGAAGTGCTACCAATGGCCCGCAGTTACGTTGCGCGTGAGTTGGTCAAGCTTGGCGGCCAACCATCACTACGTAACTTTACCACCGATAACGGCAACGTGATTTTAGACGTACACGGTTTAAATATTGTTGACCCAATTGCGACTGAGGCAAAAATCAACCAAATCGTTGGCGTCGTCACCAATGGATTATTCGCAGCGCGTCCAGCCAATGTACTATTATTGGCAACTGCTGAGGGTGTAAAAACTTACAAAAAATAAATTGCTAGCTGCTTAAAATTTAAGGTGCGTAACTTGGTAGTTACGCACCTTTTTTATTGCCCAAACAGACCAAAAATCCCCCGAGAGATTTTCGCTGCCCTGCGAGCCTTTATTTACAAGGCTTCCAAAGGAGGTGAAAAGGGTTGTGATGATTTTGTGTTGAAAAAGTAAGTATTTTCACAGACGGATTACGCAATCTAATCCGTCCTATGAGTTCTTAGTTACCCTTCTATTTCGAGTCTTTCATGAAGCTCTTTTAACTCGCTTATGCACCATTTAATGTGCTGTATAATTCCTTGCTTTTCTTCTAGGGATAGCTGTTTAGATGCAATATCTTGCCAATCTAATTTGATTGAATCGCTTAATGATTCAATGTCACGCTTGAATTTTTCTTGTTTTGTCATAAAAATTTCCTTATTTTAAATAAAAATAGGTATACATGTTGTACACCTATTATATTTAGTGAAATTCAATTTTCACTTGTTTACTGTCTATCTTGGTATCCAGTGACATTACCGTCAGCATCATAAATTCTCACTTTATCAGAAACTGGGTAGTCACGTTCCCAAGGTTCAATAGAATCTGCCAATCTTTTTATCCAAAATATATTACAAACAAATCCAAACAGCACAAGAGCAACACTTAGGTTATCATGTCCTGATAACCATAACCAAACACCGCCAACAACTCCAATTAGAGATGGAAAATACGTCCAAATTATATAACCAATATATACAATACCAATAAAAAGCCATAAGAGTAAAATTACGCCAATAACAATTCCAAGTAGTATCAGTAATACGTCCATATAAGCTCAACTTTTCTCAGGCACATACCCACTCGCCGTATCTGCACCTTCACCAAAAAAATACTTCTCGGTTTGTTCGGTCAAATATTTACGCGCAGAAGGGTCGGCCAAGCTTAAACGGTTTTCGTTCACCAGCATGGTTTGCTGTTTTAACCAAGCTGCCCAGGCCTCTTTTGAAACATTTTCAAAAATACGTTTGCCCAACGCGCCAGGGTAGGGAGGAAAATCTAAACCTTCTGCTTCTTTGTCGAGTTTGATACATTTTACGGTGCGTGCCATTGTTGTGCCTTTAGGTGTTCAATAAAACCACTATGATAGCGCAAGCCTTTAAACGGCGCGAGTGCGCATGTTATCATTCGCGAATTAGTTTTTTAATGAAGGCGTGTCATGGAAAGTCCATTTAAAGGTAAAACGGGGTTAAGCCGTTTGATTAATGCGTTTGGTTATTCAGTAGAAGGATTTAAAGCGGCGTTTAAACATGAAGACGCGTTTCGGCAAGAAGTATTTTTGTCGGTTGTGTTGATTCCGCTCGGGCTTTATTTGGGTAAAACAGGCGTTGAAAAGGCTTTGTTGGTATCGGCCGTGTTACTGGTGCTGATTGTGGAGTTGTTTAATTCGGCGATTGAAGCAGCGGTGGATCACACGTCTTTGGAGCGTCACGCACTGGCTAAACGCGCAAAAGACATAGGCAGTGCGGCTGTTTTTGTGGCGTTGGGTATTGTGGTAAGCGTTTGGGGTTTGGTGTTGTTTTTGTAGGAGCGATTTGAAAATCGCTCCTACAATATGTGGCTTATTTAAAAATCGGCACGCAGCCCCAGCAAGACCGAGCGTTCTCCTGCAGGTGAAATATCTTTCAAGAAAGACGTATGTTCACGAATTTCTTGATTGAGCAGATTCTTTGCTTTTGCAAACAGCTCAACATGCACTTTAGTGGGTAATTTATAAGTCACTGTTGCGCTCACATCGGTATAACCATCTGTTTTAAGTTCATTTTCAGCCGTGCGGTTTTGGCTAAATGCATGTAAAACATCAACTCTGGCACCCAGTGCATTTTTTTGATACCGCAAGCCAGCGCCCAAACGCAGCGGCGTTATGCGCGGCAGTGCTTGGCCGTTATCGCGATTGGTTGCGCGCACGTAATCGCCGCGTAGGGTTAAATCCAGATTATCTACCAAGTTGAATTTTCCCTCTGCTTCTAAACCTTTGAAGGTGGCGGCAAACATGCTGAATTGCGCCTCTGGTAAAATGTCTTCTCCTGATAGGTCGGCAACGCCATCACCATCTAAATCATCGGGGTTCAGTTCACCATCGATACCACGCGTATTGCCGCTATCAAGCAAGCCCAAAAAGCGGCTAAAGCGGGTGTAGTAAGCGCCAACACTGAAAGAATTTTTACCGTCTTTCCAGCGGATTTGTGCATCGATGCCATTAGAGCGCTCTTTGTCAAAATTGGTATTACCTACTTCATATTGCCCGGTGGCCAAGTGTACGCCATCAGCATACAGCTCAAAATAGCTCGGCGCGCGTTCGTTGTGCGATAAATTTGTCGCAAAAGACCAGTTTGGATTAAAGGTATAAAGCCCGCCAAGCGCATAGCTGTAAGGCGTAAAACTGTTATTTTGACCCGCGCCAAACTTGGCATTGGTGCGTGAATCCACATTGACACGCTCCACACGTCCGCCAAAGCTCAGTTTTAATTGATCAATCGGGAGTTCTTCATACAGATAAAGTGCTTTATTTTGCGTATTTACCCCTGGCACAAAGGCTTCATCTCCCAATGCTTCAAAGTCTGTGTTTTGAAACTGAAAGCCGAGCACACCTTCTATATTGCCGATTTTTGCATGGCCAAATTCTAAACTACCTTCAACCCCTTCATTTTTAAAGGTGGTGCCTACTTCACCGTCTTCAATTTCTTGATGTTGGTAATCAGTGTAGGCCATGCGCGCTTTTACGCGGTTGATGACATTACCTAAGTCGCGGAACTCGGTCGCAACATCAACGCGGTCACTGCGCATATCTGCGCGTACAGCTTCTTCAGCCACGGTACCGTAATTATTTCTAAATGCAGAGTACGAGGCGCCTAAATAACCGTTATCAAAAATAAACGACGCGCCCAATGCACCGCCTTCACCACTAGCACTACTATTGACCAGCTTACCGCGATTCTCTCGTGGTGTGCCATCGGCACGGCTTTTTCGGCTTGATACAGCATAGCCGTCTATATCCGTATCGCTTGTTTTGCGAGTGTAAGCGTCAGCGTGAATCACCAATGCGCCATAACCGACATCAACCACGCCTGCTAAATTATTTTGGCTTTCAGCGCCGCCAATTGAGCCTTCCACACGGCCAGTAACACCATCAAACGACTCTTTAGGAATACGGTGGTCAATTGCATTGACCACACCGCCAACAGCACTGCCGCCATACAGCAGGGCGGCAGGGCCGCGCACCACATCAATTTGCTCAATAATCAGCGGGTCAATTGTCACTGCGTGGTCAAAACTCAAGCTAGACGCATCCAACACACCAACGCCATTTTGCATAATACGTACCCGTTCAGCATCTAAGCCGCGAATCACCGGACGTGATGCGTTAGGCCCAAAATGCGTGGCCGCCACCCCCGGAATACCATTGAGCGTATCGCCAAGTGTGCTTTCACGGCGATTTGCTAATTCGCGTCCGTTTAAAATTGAAATGGGTATCACCAAAGCGTCAGAACCAACGCCCAGCGGATTACCTGTGACTGAGATGGTGGATAATTCAAAAGCGGTTGTGTCGGTTGGCAAGGGCGCTTCAGCCTTGGCATTTTCAATAAACAGGCAACTAAGCGCCAAAAATAATGTATTCAACGCAAATGCAGGGCGCACTTGCTTTAAGTGATGTTTTTTCATGTGAAAGCCTCAAAAAATAGCAAACCTCGGTCGATTGATTAAAGCACCGAGAAATTTAAAAATTAAATGCTGATGTTTTGAGGCGGGGCGCGGGCTGCGTAAGCCGTTAAAAGAGAGGGTTGAAGATTAAATCGTTTGCTTGAATTGAGTTCAAAGCTTGTTATAAAGTCGTGCAACTCGAAAGCGTGCGGCTGCAAGCCACTGGCGACTTGTGCATAGCTGATACATTGCCCGCATTGCTCGGCTGAGGTGTTTTTATCTTGCTGGCTGTGTTTGGCAGCATCTGAAAAATGGCTGATTTCATGCGTAACAACGCCTATTTGCGTGAAGGCAAATAGAAAAATAAGTAGAAATTGAATGACGATGCGTTGCAACATAGACTTATGTTAACAGCTTAACTAAGCGATATAAACTAAAATAATGCCCTAATAAAATTGCTACCATAGTGATAAAGATAATAAAACAGCGCTAGCAATGGTGGCAAAATGAGGCCGCGAAAAATAAAAATGGACTTTTTAGCGAGTTTGTTGAGGTAATAAGCAGACATCACAATCGCAATGTTGAGAGCAAAAGTAAACCCATAAAAAGGCAGTAATCGCTTAAAGTATGTGCCGAATTTGCATTCACCCTCTAAATCAAGCATGCAAGGCACTTCGCCTAAGAACATGATGCCAATGAGAAATGTTCCAGCATAAAGCGCCAATAAAATAACGATGAAATATTTTTCAGTATCCGATAACGTTTCGTAGTTTGGAGACATTCAATATCCCTTAAAAAATAGTGGTTAGTCTTTAAGCAGATTTTAAAGAATAAAAGGCTAGCTTATGTAAAGCTAGCCTAAAATTAAACACTTTAAATGTTAAGCGGCAAAATTGCTGGCTGCAAAATCCCAATTGGCTAAAGAAGTTAAGAAGGTCTCAACAAATTTAGGGCGTGCGTTGCGGTAATCGATGTAATAAGCGTGTTCCCACACATC
>Ga0209097_10000334_pt1 | contig 49263 bp, 43 predicted proteins | sample AD_UKC052_MetaG_FD_184419 | JGI IMG/M metagenome (GOLD analysis project Ga0209097, IMG submission 184419) | Active sludge microbial communities of municipal wastewater-treating anaerobic digesters from USA - AD_UKC052_MetaG (SPAdes) (version 2) | ecosystem: Engineered > Bioreactor > Anaerobic >... | reverse complement strand
TTGAAAGTTCATTTGCTGTCGAATGTGCGGGTGCCGTCCCAATCGGACGGTTCGGGGTGGTCGGCCCAACGGTCGATGCGTTCGCCGAGTTGACGGTACAGACCACTCAACGCGGAACTGCCGAAGGTGTGTCGCAACGCTTCGAGCGAAGTCAGCGCCTGCTTGGCATCTTGCTGGCGGTAGAAGTCCAGTGCAAGCTGCCAAAGTCGCATTTCATCGGCATATTGCGCCTGGCTCGAGTGGGACGCCGACACGGGCGTGAAAAGCGTCACGGCCACCTGCTTGCCCTTCACGCGAACCCGGTCGACTTCAACGAGAGGAAGGCGATGACCCACCGCCGCACGGGTGGTCTCGCCCAGCAGGATGTCGACGCCGAAGACACGGGTCAGCGCTTCCACGGGCGAGGCCAGGTTCACCGCATCGCCCATCACGGTGTAGCTGCGGCGGATGTCGGATCCCATGTCGCCGACGCACACCAGCCCGCTGTTGATGCCGATGCCCAGGCCGATCTCGGGCAAGCCGCGCCCGCGCAGCTCGCGGTTGAGTTCGTCCATGCGCGCGGTCATCGCCAATGCGGCCTGTACGGCATGCAACGCGTGGTCGGCATCGGCCACCGGCGCGCCCCAGAAGGCCATGATCGCGTCGCCGATGTACTTGTCGAGTGTGCCGCGGTGAGCGCGGATCTCCTGTGTCATGGCCGAGAAGAAGCGGTTGACCAGCGCGCGCAGCTCCTCGGGAGGCAGCGCCTCGGAGACTTGCGTGAAGTTGCGCATGTCGCAGAACATCACCGTCAGTTCGCGGTTCTCGGCCTGCATGCCGTAACGCTGCGGGTCGCGCGCCATCTGCGCCACCAGCTCTGGCGGCACGTAGGTGCCGAACAGCCGGGTGAGCGAGCGGCGCCGCGCTCCCTCGACCACGTAGCCCCAGCCGGTGATGCCGACGTAGACGAGAGCGGTCAGCAGCAGGGCCGAGGCGAGCGGCAGCGCCAGGCCGTGGCGGCGATAGAGCCATTGGTCGAGCAGGATCAGCACGACCCCGAGGGCGAGCGTCGCGCCCATCGCCGAAGCCGCACGCAGCTTCGGCAGCAGCAGCGCCAGCAAGGCCGTCACCACGAGCAACTGCGCCACCTCGTACCCACGCGACCAGTCGGGCACCACCGGCCCGCGGCCGTCGAGCAGGCCGGAGAGCAGGTTGGCATGCACCTCCACGCCCGGGTAGACAGCCGCCACCGGCGTGCTGCGCAGGTCGAACACACCCGGTGCGCTGGAGCCGACCAGCACCAGCCTGCCTGCCAGGGTGCCTGCGGCCACGCGGCCTTCGAGCAGGTCGGCGGCCGACAGATAGTCGAACGAACCGCCCGCGGGTCCACCCGGGCCGCGATAGGGCACGCGCACGCCGCCGCGTACGTCCACCGGGATTCGCAGGCGCTGCGTGCCCTGGGCGAGTTCGATGGCGACCAGCCCGCTGTCGCCGCCGATCCCGGGTGAGGCGGGCAGCACGGGGCGAACCGCCGGCCCATTGCCGTACACCCGCAGCATCGCCAGCGCCAGGTTCTCCTGATGGCTGCCCGCCACGTCCGCCACCAGGGGCAGCGTGCGCACGATGCCGTCGATGTCGGGCAGCACGTTGAAGAAGCCGGCCGCAGGCACGGTGGCGGCCAGCGGAGCGACATTGGCGACATGGCCGCTCCACCGCGTCAGCCCGCCGCTGCGCCCGCCGAGAACCGCCGGGTCGAACACCGCTGCGGGCAGAACGCCGGTGCGCTGCGCGCTGGGCCCATCGGCGAGGAAGAATCCGAGCACGGCCGGCCGCCCCCGCAGCGCCTGGGCCAGCGCGGCGTCACCCGGATCGGGCTCGGCGAAGACGAGGTCGAACCCGACGACCGCAGCGCGCTGGCGCTCGAACAGCTCCTGCGCCAGCGCGGCGATGCGCTCGCGCGGCCAGGGCCAGCGGCCGATGCGCGCCAGGCTGGCGTCGTCGATGTCGACGATCACGATGCGCGGGTCGCGCGTGCCGGGCATCGTGGCACGCAGGCGCGCATCGTCGATGGCCAGGTCGATCTGCTGCAGCGGTCGCAGCGGCATCAGACCGCTGGCGTGCATCAGGGTCAGCGCCAGCGCGAAGCCCAGCAGGGCCCAGCGAAGCAGTCGAAGCGCACCCGTGCTCATGCGCCGGGATGCGCGCGGCAGGCCTCAGCGCGCCGGATCAGGCCTGCACGAACTGCATCTGCGTGCCGGCGAGCTCGACCACGTCGCCGTTCTTCAGCTGCACGGTCTCGCCCGTGACCGGGCTGCCGTTGACGGTGGGGCGCAGCGCGCCCTCCACGTGGGCGAGCACGTAGCCGCCCGGGCGCTTGGTGATGGAGGCGACCTGAACGCCGGGCTTGCCGACGGTGGTCACGACCTTGGTGAGCATGACCTCGCGGCCGGCGGCGGCACCGTTGAGCACCTTGATCGATGCCGGCGCGGTGGAGCCGCCGAGCGAGCCGAAGCCAGAGGCCCCGAAGCCGACCGTCGGCGAGTAGGACTGCGGCCCACCCGAGCCCGGCACGGTGCCGGGCTTCATGATCATGGTCTTCTCGTAATCGGTGCCGTCCTCGACGAGGTACTTGATCTTGTACTTGCCGATCTCGACCGTGTCGTTGTGGCTGAGCAGCTGCTTCTTGACGGCCTTGCCGTTGATGTAGGTGCCGTTGGTGCTGTTGAGGTCTTCGATGAAGACGTCGGCGCCGACCATCTGCAGCACCGCGTGCTCGCCGCTGACGGCGAGGTTGTCGATCACGATGTCGTTGTACGGGCGCCGTCCGAGCGTGGTCTTGTCCTTGGTGATCTGGACTTCCTTGATCACCACTCCATCCAGCGATACGACCAGCTTGCCCATGCTCGTGTCCTCGTGTCTTCTGTTTGAGTCTTCTATCCGATCCGACGGCACCCTCAACGCCGGAAAGGCCACCACGATCGCGCCGGGCCGGCCGGACCGCGCACCCTAGCAAGAACGACCGAGATATTATCCTTTCCGCCTGCGTCGTTGGCGGCGTCGACCAGGGCGGCCGCCACTTCGGGCAGGACGTCGCTGGTCTGCAACAGCTGCGCGATGCTCTCGTCGTCGAGCATGTCCGACAGGCCGTCGGAGCACAGCAGGTACAGATCGCCCGGCATCACGTCGTGCAGGTGCGTCTCGAGCAGCACCGTGTCTTCGACGCCGACGGCTCGGGTGACGAGGTTCTTGTTCGACGAAAACGCAGCCTGTTCCGCGGTGATCAGGCCCGAATCGATCTGCTCCTGCAGCAGCGAGTGGTCATGCGTGATCTGCGCCAGGCGCCCGCCGCGCAGCCGGTAGCCCCGCGAATCGCCCACGTGGCCCATCAGCAGGCGGCCCTCGCGAAACACTCCGACCACCAGCGTCGTGCCCATGCCCGCGTACTGCGGGTTGGAGTTGGCGGCGTTGAAGATGGCGCGGTTCGCGTTGTCGACACAGATGTCCATGGCGCGGCGCACGTCGGTGTCCGAGGCGTTGTCGGACGCCTCCGACAGCCAGCGCCCCAGCTCGCTCTTGATGAAGGCCGTGGCCATGCCGCTGGCGACTTCGCCGGCGTTGTAGCCGCCCATGCCGTCGGCCAGCACGATGAGGCAGGACGGCTCGTCCACGGCAACCGAGTCTTCATTGTTGTTGCGCGCCCGCCCCGTGTCGGTCGCGCTGAAGAACTCCAGGGTCATGGTGTCGTCGGGATCGGGCAATGACATGCGGCAGGGAGGCCGGTGAGGATGGACCCGGCACAGGCTCTCATGACTCGGAATTGTGCCTTGGTTCCACGCGTGAGAATGTCACGGTTTTCTCGAACTCCTCGACCGTGCCAGATTCGGCCGGCGGGGCCGCCAGCATCGCCGCGGCCAGGGTCCGCAGGTCCTGCGCCATCTGGCCGCCGTCGGCATAGCGGACCTCCGGGCGCTTCTCCAGCGCCAGCGCCACCACGTCGGCGAGCTCCTGGGGAAGTTCCGGGCGCAGCGAGCGGATGTCGGGCGCGGGCTCGTTGGCGATCTGATTCATCAGCTTGGCCATGGTCTCGCCCTGGTGCGGCAAGCTCGCGGTGAGCAGCTGGAAGAGCATCACGCCGAGCGAATACAGGTCGCTGCGGCCATCGGTGCGGCGCCCGGCCATCTGCTCGGGCGACATGAATGAGGGCGTGCCCAGCACAAGGCCTGTTCGCGTGCGGCTCGAGTCGTCCAGCCGGGCGACGCCGAAATCGGTGACTTTCACGAGCCCGCTTTCCAGGTCCACCATCACGTTGGCCGGCTTGATGTCGCGGTGCACCACGCCCTGGGAATGCGCATAGGCCAGCGCCTCGGCGACGCGGGCGACGATCTCGAGCAGCTGCGTCACGGGCAGCAGGCGGCCCGGCGAGGTGTAGCGCTGCAGGTCCTCGCCCTTGATGTATTCCATGGCGATGTAGGCGAGGTCCTGCGCCTCGCCGGCATCGAAGATGGTCACGATGCCCGGATGCTGCAGCCTGCCGGCCGTCTCGGCCTCGCGGAAGAAGCGTTCGCGGGCCTCGACCAGCTTGTCGCCCTCGAACTCCCTGCTCAGCGCGAGTGTCTTGATGGCGACCAGGCGGCCGATCTGCGGGTCGCGCCCCATGTACACGGCACCCATAGAACCGCGCCCGATCTCGCTTTCGATGCGGTAGCGGCCGAGGGTGGCCGGCGTGGCCTTGCCCGCTGCGGCTGCGGCCGGCACGGGCTGATGGGGGAAGGTCGTTGCCGCCACGGGCGGGGGCGAGTCAGCAGGGCGATCGGGCAGGCGCGAGAAACGCGTGACCGCCAGCCGGTATCCGCCATGGCCGAACAACAAGGCGACCATCGGAACGAGCAGCCAACCCGCCGAGCTCAGCACGAGCAGCACGCCACAAGCGGCAATGAGCAACCCGCTGGAGCACAGCGCCTGCACGGCGGACAGCCGCGGCAGAACGGCCACCAGATAGCCGGCGGCGGCGAGCAACGTGAGGATCAGCGCCGCCCAGCGCAGGCCATCGCCCGGGGTCATGCCGCCCCCCGATATGCATTGCTGCCCGCTTGCCCGTGCCTCCTGCTCATTGCCAGCGGCACGTTAGCACAGCGATCGGCGCGCGGTTCGCGCCGCGTGGCTCAGTCGGCCAACGTCAGCATCGCGCTCAGGCCCGCCGTCGCGGCGACCGGATAGGCCCAGGCGCCGCGCTCGGCAGCGGGCTGGCCGGCGCTGATGGGCTCTTCCGTCTTGCCCAGCCTTGGCCGGCGCGCGTCGAGCAGCCGCACGGCACCCAGGCGCCCCTGCAGACGGGCACTGACCTCGACCAGCGGCCGCTTGACCAGCATCTTCTCGACCTTGCTGCCGGCCACCGAGCGCAGGCTCGGCTCGAGCTGGCCGAACAGCTCGGTGCTCCAGCGCTCCAGCCACTGCTGGCGGGCCGCGTGCGACACCCACCTGCCGATGTGGCGGGTCAGCGTGGGCGCGGTGGCCACGATGATCCAGTGTGTGGCTTCCTCGCCCTTGAGCATCGGCTGGATGATGTGCAGGGCGTGCTCCGCATCGTTGACGAACACGGCGATCTTTTCCATCGTGGGTCTCCTGGTGGGGCGAACGGTGTGCAACTCAGGTGGCCGAGGCATCGGCCGGTGCCGGCTGGCGGTGATGGGCGCCCCACCATCCGGCGGCCAGCACGCCACCGATCAGCAGGGCATAGGTGGCCACGCGGATGGCCAGGTTCGGGTCGTAGACATCGTCGAGCAGCGGCTCGCTGACGATCATGTGCGCGGCGGTGTAGGCGAGCACGGCGGCGCCGAGGTAAGTGATCACCGGGAAGCGCTCGACCAGCTTGAGCACCATCGTGCTGCCCCATACGACGATGGGCACGCTGATCAGCAGGCCGATCACGACGAGGTCGAAGCTGCCCTTGGCAGCGCCGGCCACGCCCAGCACGTTGTCCACGCCCATCAGGGCGTCGGCGACGACGATGGTCTTCATCGCGCCCAGGAAGGTGCTGGCCTGCGGCTGGTGCTCGGCGCCCTCGCCGGCCGGCGCCAGCAGCTTGTAGGCGATCCAGACGAGGCCGAGGCCGCCGACGAGCATCAGCCCGGGGATCTTCAGCAGCCAGACGACGCCGATCGTCATCGTGCTGCGCACGACCACGGCGCCGACGGTGCCCCACAGGATGGCGCGCTTCTGCAGGTTCGCGGGAAGGTTGCGGGCCGCCAGCGCGATGACGATCGCGTTGTCGCCGGCCAGGACAAGGTCGATCAGGACGATGGCCAGCAGTGCTGACCACCAAGGGGCTGAGAAGAGTTCCATGAAGGCTCCAGACGATTCGCACGACGACGGTGCAAGCCGAATGGGCGGGGGAACGACGCGGAGGCGGTCGGTCAGACGGCTTCGATCCCACCGCTCATGCGGCTTGCATCGAAGGTCTTGCTCGGCGTGGAGTGATTTGTTGTTGCCCGACAGACCGGAAGCAACGCTTCGTATTGACGGCCTGCCGAAACTTTGGCGCACGTCTTTCGCAGAGCGTGCGGTGGAGTCGAGCTACTCCCCTTCTGGCGGGCAGTATAGGCGGCGCGTTCCGCGCCGCGCAAGACGGAAACTACCGATATCAGACCTGTGCCCTGGCCCGGGCACGCTTTTGCATCCACATGCCGACGGCCACCACCAGCACGGCACCGATGGCACCGGCGCCGTTGACCACGTCGTGCGAGAGCTCGCCGAAGCGGTTGGTGACCGCGGGGTCGGTGAGCAGCATCTCGCCGGCCAGGAAGCCCAACAGCGCCGCACCCAAGGTGATGATGATCGGGAATCGCTCCATCACCTTCAGCAGCAGCGTGCTGCCGAAGATGATCAGAGGGATGCTCACGGCCAGGCCAATGACCAGCAGCGCGGTGTCGCCCTTGGCGGCGGCCGCCACGGCGAGCACGTTGTCCAGGCTCATCACCAGGTCGGCGACGAGGATGGTGCGGATCGCGGCCATCATGCCGCCCGCCTCGTGGTGTTCGCCGTCGCCGCCGTTGTCCTCACCCAGCAGCGAGATGCCGATGTAGACCAGCAGCACGGCGCCGACGACCTTCAGCCACGGCCACTTGAGCATCTCGACGGCGATCAGCGTCAGCACGATCCGCATGACGATGGCTGCGGCGCTGCCCCAGAAGATCGCCTTCTTCTGCTGCTGCGGCGGCAGCGAGCGAGCCGCCAGCGCAATGACCACGGCGTTGTCGCCAGACAGCACGACGTTGGCGAGGATGATCGAACCGAGTGCCGCCCAGAAGGCGCCGGAAGACAGATCCATGGCAAGGCCCGTTTGTCGGAATGAAGCGGAGGGCCGCGAAGGCCCTCCTGGTTTTCGAGCTGCCGGGATTCTAGGCAGCGTCGCCGGGCTGCGGCGTTCGTACTACTACGAACGCCGCCGGCTCACAGCAGCGCCTTGAGCAGCTTGCCCATCTCCGACGGGTTGCGCGTCACGGTGAAGCCGCACTCCTCCATGATGGCCAGCTTGGCGTCGGCCGTGTCGGCGCCGCCCGAGATCAGCGCGCCGGCATGGCCCATGCGCTTGCCCGGGGGGGCGGTGACGCCGGCGATGAAGCCGACGATCGGCTTCTTCATGTTGGCCTGGCACCAGCGCGCGGCTTCCGCTTCGTCGGGGCCGCCGATCTCGCCGATCATGATGACGGCGTCGGTGTCCGGGTCGTCGTTGAACAGGCGCATCACGTCGATGTGCTTCAGGCCGTTGATCGGGTCGCCGCCGATGCCCACGGCGCTGGACTGGCCCAGGCCGATTTCGGTGAGCTGTGCCACCGCTTCATAGGTCAGCGTGCCCGAGCGCGAGACCACGCCGATGCGGCCCTTGCGGTGGATGTGGCCCGGCATGATGCCGATCTTGATCTCGTCGGGCGTGATCAGGCCCGGGCAGTTGGGGCCGAGCAGCAGCGTCTTCTTGCCGCCCTTGGCTTCCTTCTGCTTCATCTTGTTGCGCACCTCCAGCATGTCGCGGATGGGGATGCCTTCGGTGATGCAGATGGCGAGGTCGAGGTCGGCTTCCACCGCCTCCCAGATCGCCGCGGCGGCACCGGCCGGCGGCACGTAGATCACGCTGACGGTGGCGCCGGTGTTCTTGGCCGCGTCCTTGACACTGGCGAAGATCGGGATGCCCTCGAAGTCCTCGCCGGCCTTCTTCGGGTTCACGCCGGCGACGAAGCAATTCTTGCCGTTGGCGTAGTCGCGGCAGCCGCGGGTGTGGAACTGGCCGGTCTTGCCCGTGATTCCCTGGGTGATGACCTTGGTGTCCTTGTTGATGAGGATGCTCATGTCGTTTCTCTCGTGCGGGCGGGTTACTTGACGGCAGCGACGATCTTCGTCGCGGCTTCGGCCATGGTGTCGGCACTGATGATCGGCAGGCCGGACTCCTTGAGCATCTTCTTGCCCAGTTCCTCGTTCGTGCCCTTCATGCGCACGACCAGCGGCACCTTCAGGTTGACCGCCTTGCACGCGGCGATCACGCCCTCGGCGATGGTGTCGCAGCGCATGATGCCGCCGAAGATGTTGACGAGGATCGCCTTGACCTTCGGGCTGCTCAGCATGATCTTGAAGGCCTCAGTGACCTTCTCTGCGGTCGCGCCACCGCCGACGTCGAGGAAGTTGGCCGGCTCGCCGCCGAACAGCTTGATCGTGTCCATGGTCGCCATCGCCAGGCCGGCGCCGTTGACCAGGCAGCCGATGTTGCCGTCGAGCTGGATGTAGGCCAGGTCGAACTTGCTGGCTTCGATCTCGGCCGGGTCCTCTTCGTCGAGGTCGCGGTAGGCGACGATCTCGGGGTGGCGGAACAGCGCATTGCTGTCGAAGTTGAACTTCGCGTCCAGCGCCACCAGGTTGCCCTTGCTGTCGCAGTTCAGCGGGTTGATCTCGACCAGCGAGGCGTCCGTCTCCATGTAGCAGCGGTACAGGTTCTGGAACAGGGTCACGGCCTGTGCGTGCGAAGCTTCCGGCACGCCGATCGCCGCGGCGACCTTGCGCGCCTGCGCCTCGGTCATGCCCACCAGCGGGTCGACCAGCTCGGTGATGATCTTCTCGGGCGAGGAGTGCGCGACCTCTTCGATGTCCATGCCACCCTCGCTCGACGCGATCATCGCGACCTTCTGCGAGGCGCGGTCGGTGACCAGCGAGACGTACAACTCCTTCTTGATGTCGGCACCGTCCTCGATGTAGAGGCGGCGCACCTTCTGGCCCGCGGGGCCGGTCTGGTGCGTCTTCAGCTGCATGCCGAGGATCTCGCCGGCCAGCTTCTTGACGTCGTCCAGCGTCTTGGCCACCTTGACGCCGCCGCCCTTGCCGCGGCCGCCGGCATGGATCTGCGCCTTCACGACCCACACCGGGCCGCCGAGCTTCTGCGCCGCTTCGGTCGCTTCCAGCACGCTGAAGGCGGGGTAGCCGCGCGGCACGGGCACAGAAAACTGACGCAGGATTTCCTTGCCCTGGTACTCGTGGATCTTCATGGGAGTGTCTCGCTTGGTCTGGTTTCAGTGGGGTTGGAAGTGGCTGCGGGGTCGACTGCCCCCCGGTACCAGCGCGGGTAGAAGATCTTCACGGCCGCGCCATCGGAACGCAAGGCATGGCAGCGGTCGATCTGGAAAGGGCGCGAAGCGCTGTCCTCGCGCGTGTCGATCACTTCGCCGGCGAAGGCCTGGATGACCGCGGTCGGCAGCACCTGCGTCAGCTCGGTGATGTGCGTGCATCCCGCCACGCCGCCCAGGCGTTCCTTGACGGCCTGGCGGAAGCCCTTGATCAGGTTCAGGCCGACCAGGGCCGCATAGGCATCGTCGTGGTCGTCACAGTGGCCGGGGTAGGGCATCCAGCGTGTCTGCGAGCCGGCCTCGACGATGTCGAGCTGCTCGTTGACGACGATGCGCAGCAGCATGTCGTGAATCGGGTCACCGGCCTGGCGCAGTCCGCCGGCGAGCCTGGCTTCGCGCGTCTTGACGTCGACGATCTCGGCATCGACCTCCCACAGCCCATTGCCTCGTGCATAGATCTGCACGTTGATGCTGCGACGGTGCTTGAGCTGGCGCTCGGGCGCGGCGGGCGGCAAGGCCATGAGGACGGAGGTGGGTGGTGTGGTGTGGCGCGCGACTTCCGGCGGGCTGTAACCCGGGGGGAACCCGCGCAAACGCCGCGCAATGTAGCATGCTGCGTTGCACCAAAGCTGACGCCGGGCTGGCGGCCGCCACGCGGCCGGATTCAGTCCGTTTCGTCGCCTGGCACGCCCCGTGCCGACTCGCGCAGCACACGCCGCACCGTCTCGGCGGAGAAGCCGCGGCCGGTCAGGAAGCGCGCCTGGCGCGCCCGGCCGGCGGCGTCTGCGGCCGGGGTGTCGAACTTGCGTGACCAGACCTCACGTGCCCTGTCGATCTCACTGGCCTTGAGGGACTGTGCTGCGTCAGGGTCGAGTGCGAGGCCGTGCTGGGCGAGTTCCTGCTGGATGCGCAGGTTGCCGTGGCGGGCGGCGCGCACATGGATTCTCGATTCGACGAAGCGCTGCTGCGAAAGGTAACGGTTGGCCTCCAACCAGTCGAGTACCTCGACGACGCGCGCGATCGGGTCGGTGGCGTCGCCGGTGTCGCGGCCATCAGCTTCGTCCTGGGCAGCCATCGCCCGCGCGTGCGGCAACAGCTTGCGCTGCATCTCCGCACGGCTGTGCTCGCGCTGCGCGAGCCACTGCAGTGCCCGCGCCTTCAACGAGCGGGGCGCCGCCGGTTTCACTCCCCGGAGGCTTCGGCGGGCGGCAACATCGGGATGCCCACCGCCTCGCGCACCTTGTTCTCGATCTCGTAGGCGATTTCGGGGTTCTCTTTCAGGAACTCGCGGGCGTTGTCCTTGCCCTGGCCGATCTTCTCGCCGTTGTAGGCGTACCAGGCGCCGCTCTTTTCGAGGATCTTGTTGTCGACGCCCATGTCGATGATCTCGCCCTCGCGGCTGATGCCCTGGCCGTAGAGGATGTCGAACTCGGCCGTCTTGAAGGGCGGCGAGACCTTGTTCTTGACGACCTTGACCTTGGTCTCGTTGCCGATGACCTCTTCGCCCTTCTTGATGCTGCCGATGCGGCGGATGTCCAGCCGCACCGAGGCGTAGAACTTGAGCGCGTTGCCGCCGGTGGTGGTTTCGGGGCTGCCGAACATCACGCCGATCTTCATGCGGATCTGGTTGATGAAGATGACCATGGTGTTGGTCTTCTTGATCGTGCCGGTGAGCTTGCGCAGCGCCTGGCTCATCAGCCGCGCCTGCAGGCCGGGCAGCGAGTCGCCCATCTCGCCTTCGATCTCGGCCTTGGGCGTGAGCGCGGCCACCGAGTCGATGACCACCAGGTCGACCGAGCCGGAACGCACCAGGGCGTCGACGATCTCCAGGGCCTGCTCGCCGGTATCGGGCTGGCTGATCAACAGTTCCTGCAGGTTGACGCCTAGTTTCTGCGCATAGGCGGTGTCGAGCGCGTGCTCGGCATCGATGAAGGCGCAGGTGCCGCCGAGCTTCTGCATCTCGGAGATGACCTGCAGCGTCAGCGTGGTCTTGCCTGAGGATTCGGGGCCGTAGATCTCGACGACCCGCCCGCGCGGCAGGCCGCCGACGCCCAGCGCGATGTCCAGGCCCAGCGAGCCGGTGGAGACGACCTCGATGTCCTCGATCACCTCACCTTCGCCCAGCCGCATGATCGAGCCCTTGCCGAACTGCTTCTCGATCTGCGCCAATGCGGCCTGCAGGGCCTTGGCTTTTTCGGTGTTGAGGGCTTTGACGGGTGCGTCCATGGGGCGATCTCCTGAAGTGGCGGCCATTATCTCAAAAGCTGGATGTTTGTACAGTACCCTCGTCATACCTTGACGCCCATCCCTACAATGCGGGCACAGCCGGACGCGAGCCGGCGAGGAGACATCGCATGCGCATCCTTGTCGCGGAAGACGATCAAGTCCTGGCCGACGGGCTGTTGCGTTCCTTGCGCAACGCGGGCTATGCGGTCGACCGGGTGAGCAGCGGCACCGAGGCCGACGCCGCCCTCGCCTCGCATGAATTCGACCTGCTCATCCTCGACCTGGGCCTGCCCAAGATGCACGGCCTGGAGGTGCTGCGCAAGCTGCGCGGGCGCGGCTCCTCGGTGCCGGTGCTGATCCTCACGGCGGCCGACAGCGTCGAGCAGCGCGTCAAGGGGCTGGACCTGGGCGCCGACGACTACATGGCCAAGCCCTTCTCGCTGCAGGAGCTCGAGGCGCGTGTCCGCGCCCTCACCCGCCGCGGCCTAGGCACCGCCTCGACGGTGATCAAGCATGGCCCGCTGACCTTCGACGCCACCGGGCGCGTGGCCTACATCAACGACCAGATGATCGAGCTGTCGGCACGCGAGCTGTCGCTGCTCGAAGTGCTCCTGCAGCGCGCCGGGCGCCTGGTCAGCAAGGACCAGCTGGTCGAACGCCTGTGCGAGTGGGGCGAAGAGGTCAGCAACAACGCGATCGAGGTGTACATCCACCGCCTGCGCAAGAAGATCGAGCAGGGGCCGGTGCGCATCGCCACCGTCCGCGGGCTCGGCTATTGCCTGGAGAAGATCGCAGCCTGACCCTGACCGGCGCTGGGCTATCCTGACCGCCCATGCCCGGCACCAAGGAACAACGCTCCCTGTTCGGCGAGATCCTCGACTGGATGCTCGCGCCGCTGCTGCTGCTATGGCCGATGAGCGTGGCGCTGACCTGGCTGGTGGCGCAGAACATCGCCAACAAGCCCTTCGACCGTGATCTCGCCGAGATGACGCGGGTGCTTTCCAAGCAGGTGGTGCTGCGCCAGTCCCCTGAAGGCGCGCGCAGCGCGGCGTTCACGCTGCCCACTGGTGCCACGGAGCTCCTGCACGCCGACGAGGCCGACGACATCTATTACCAGGTGCTCGGCCTGCGCGGCGAGCTGCTCAGCGGCGAACGCAGCCTGCCCCTGCCGCCGGACGACGAGCCGGTCGTGGTCGACGAGGTGCGCTTTCGCGACGGCGAGATGAACAGCGACGACCTGCGCATCGCCTATGCGTGGGTGGCGCTGCCCGGCCGCAACGGCGATCCGCCGCTGGCCCTGGTGCAGGTGGCCGAGACGCTGGGCAAGCGCTCGCGCCTGGCCACCGAGATCATCAAGGGCGTGATCCTGCCGCAGTTTGTCATCCTGCCGCTGGCGGTGCTGCTCGTGTGGCTGGCGCTGGTGCGCGGCATCGCGCCGCTCAACGAGCTGCAGCAGCGCATCCGACGACGCGACAGCAGCGACCTCTCGCCGATCGACGAGCGCGAGGCGCCGGAGGAGGTGTCGCCGCTGGTGCGCGCGATCAACGACCTGCTGGCGCGCCTGGACCAGTCCATCGGCGCGCAGAAACACTTCCTCGCCGACGCGGCGCACCAGCTGAAGACGCCCCTGGCCGGGCTGCGCACGCAGGCCGAGCTGGCCCAGCGCGAGATCGATGCCGGCCAGCACGAGCCGCAGGCGCTGAAGAAATCGCTCCAGCAGATCGCCCATTCGAGCCAGAGCGCGGCGCACATGGTCAATCAGCTGCTGGCCATGGCACGCGCGGAGAACCAGGGCCAAGAGGCGCAGCGTCAGAACGTCAACCTCGCGCGGCTGGCGATCGAGACGGTCCGCGATTTCGTGCCGCGCGCGCTCGAAAAGCGCATCGACCTCGGCTACGAGGGGCCCGAAGCCGGCCGCGGCGCGCTCAACGACAAGGGCGCCACGGTCAGCGGCAACCCGCTGCTGCTGCGCGAGCTGATCCGCAACCTGGTCGACAACGCGCTGCAGTACACGCCGGCTGGCGGCACCGTGACGGCACGCATCGTCGACGACCCGTTCGGCCAGGTCGTGGTGCTCCAGGTGGAAGATTCCGGCCCCGGCATCCCGGTGGCCGAGCGCGAGAAGGTGTTCCGGCCGTTCTACCGCACGCTGGGAACCGACGTCGACGGCAGCGGCCTGGGTCTGGCCATCGTGCGCGAGATCGCCGTGCAGCACGGCGCGCACATCCAGCTCGAGGATGCCAACCTGCGCCATCGCCCTGGCCTGAGCGACCAGGGCGGCGCCGCTTTCGGGCCGGGCGCACGCTTCACGCTGCGCTTCCCGGCCGCCGGCGCCCGGACGGACGACGAACCCGGGTCAAAGGCCGTCGCGGCGTAGCAGTTCGAGCAGGCTGGCGTCGTCGAACGAGGCGAATCCACCGTCGCAGGCGCGCGCGAACAGCGCCGCCGCCTGCGCACCCACCGGCGTGTCGGTGCCGAGCCGGCGCGCCATGTCCAGCGCGAGGTGGGTGTCCTTGTTCAGCAGTGTCGTGTGCGCGCGCGGCGCCAGGTCGCCGGCGAGAGCGCGACGCATGCGGTCCGAGCCGATCCAGCTCTGGCCGCTGGAGCGCTCGATCACGTCGAGCATCAGTGACGCGTCCAGCCCGGCACGCTCGGCCAGCGCCAGTGCCTCGGCCGCACCTGCCAGGTTGATGCCCGCCAGCAGGTTGTTGACCAGCTTGACGCGCGCACCGTCGCCCACCCGCGGGCCGAGTCGGAACACGGCGTTCGAGAGCGCCTCGATCAGCGGGCGCTGTGCCTCGAAGGCCGAATCGGCGCAGGCCACCATCAGGCTCATCGTGCCCTCGCGAGCGCGCTGCGGGCCGCCGGACATCGGCGCGTCGATCGCGTCCAGCCCCTGAGCGAGCAGCCGCTCACAGAGCGCTTCGGTGTCGTGCGGCGCGATGGTCGGGCACAGCATCACGGCCGCGCCCGGCAGCAGCGCGGCAGCCGCACCATCGGCGCCGAACAGCACCGCTTCGGCCTGCGCGGCATCGACCACCGCCACGATCGCACAGCGCGCTCCGGTGGCTGCTGCGGCCGCGGAGGCGCACACCGTCAGGCGCTCGGTTCGCGCCTGCGCCTCTCGTGCCGGGTCGATGTCGCGCACCTGCACGGCGTAGCCGCGGTCACGCAGCCGCAGCGCCATGCCCATCCCCATGTTCCCGACCCCGAGGACGGCGACCGCGGGCAAGGGGTTCACGACTGCACCAGCCGCCGGCTCTTGGCGACCGACATCAGGATGCCCAGCCCGAGGCCCAGCGTCACCATCGCGGTACCGCCATAGCTGATGAACGGCAGCGGCACGCCCACCACCGGCAGGATGCCGCTGACCATGCCCATGTTGACGAAGGCATAGGTGAAGAAGCTCAGTGTGATCGAGCCGGCGAGCAACCGCGTGAACATGGTCGGCGCGTCGGCAGCGATCATCAGGCCGCGGAAGATCAGGAAGACGAAGCCCAGCAGCAGCGCCACGCAGCCGGCCAGGCCGAACTCCTCGGCGAAGGCGGCGAAGATGAAGTCGGTGGTGCGCTCCGGGATGAACTCCAGGTGCGTCTGCGAGCCCTTCATGAAGCCCTTGCCCTCGATGCCGCCCGAGCCGATGGCGATCATGCCCTGGAGGGTGTGGAAGCCCTTGCCCAGCGGGTCCTTGCTCGGGTCGAGCAGGGTGCACACGCGGTGCTTCTGGTAGTCGCGCAGCAGCGGCCACTTGAGGTCGGGCTCGCAGATGCGGTCGGCCGAGAGCACCAGCGCGCTGATGGCCACCACGGCCATCAGCAGCACCGGCACGATCAGCCGCCATGACAGGCCGGCAAAGAAGATCACGTACATGCCGGCCGACAGCACCAGGATCGCCGTGCCCAGGTCAGGTTGCTTGACGATCAGACCCACCGGCACGCCCAGCAGCAGCAGGGCGACGACGAAGTCCGGCGCGCGCAGCTGCCCTTCGCGGCGCTGGAACCACCAGGCCAGCATCAGCGGCATGGCGATCTTCAGGATCTCGCTGGGCTGGATCACCATGCCCAGGTTGAGCCAGCGCGTCGCGCCCTTCTTGGTGATGCCGAAGATCGCCGTGGCCACCAGCAGCGCCACGCCTACGAGGTACAGCGGCACGGCCAGCGCCATCAGCTTCTGCGGCGGCACCTGTGCGACGACGAACAGGATGCCGAAGGCGATCAGCATGTTGCGCCCATGGTCGACGAAGCGCGTGCCGTGGTCGAAGCCGGCCGAGTACATGGTCAAGAGGCCCGCGCCGGCCAGCAGCAGGATGGCCAGCGAGAGCGGCCCGTCGAAGCCGGTGAACACCGGCGCGATGCGTTGCAGGACCGACGGCCGCTCGAAGGCGACGTTCATCGGCGCGGGGCGGGTGCGGGTGTTCATTTCGCCGGTGCGCCCTGAGATTCGCCCTGTGCGACGCGCTGCGTCGGCGGCACGGCCGGCGGCAGCGCGATCGCGGCGGCGCCGGGCAACAGTACCTCGGTGGCGGGCCGCGGCTTGCCCACCGGCGTGGTCGACTTGCCCTCGCGGGTGAGCGCCAGATCTTCTTCGCTGGGCACGGTGCCGTTGAGCACGTAGTCGAACACGCGGCGCGACATCGGCGCAGCGGAATCGGAGCCCCAGCCCGCGTTCTCGACGATCACCGCCACCGCGATGCTCGGCGCCTCCAGCGGCGCGAAAGCCATGTACAGCGAGTGGTCGCGCTGCGCCTCTTCGAGCTTGGCGGCGTTGTACTTCTCGTTGGCCTTCACACCGATGGCCTGCGCCGTGCCCGTCTTGCCGCCGCTCTTGTAGGTGGCGCCGAGGAAGGAGCGCACCGAGGTGCCCTCCTGCGTCACGCCGTACAACGCACGGTTGATCAGCTCCACGTGTTCGGGCTTGAGCGGCAGCGGCGGCAGCGCGTCGTTGACCAGCACGCGCCGCTCGCCGGTGACCACGTCCTGCACCTCGCGCACCAGGCGCGGCTTGTAGCGCTGGCCGCCTGACACCAATGTCGCGGTGGCGCTGGCCAGCTGCAGCATGGTGAAGTTGTTGTAGCCCTGGCCGATGCCCAGGGAGATGGTCTCGCCGGCGTACCACTTCTGCTGCTCGGGCTTCTTGTAGGCCTTGCGCTTCCACTCGGTGGAGGGCAGCAGGCCGGTGACCTCGCCCTCGACGTCGATGCCGGTCTTGCGCCCGAAGCCGAAGGGTTCGAGCTGCTCGTGCATCAGGTCGACACCCATCTCGTTGGCCAGCGAGTAGTAGTAGACATTGCTCGACTTGACGATGCTGCGCACCATGTCCACCGGCCCGAGCCCGACGTCGCCATGGCTGCGGAAGGTGTGGTTGCCGAACTGGAAGGTGCCGCCGTCGAAGATCACCTGGCTGGGGCTGCGCTTGCCGCTGTTGAGCGCGGCGATCGCCATGAAAGGCTTGAAGGTCGAGCCCGGCGGGTAGGTGCCGCGCAGCGCCCTGTTCAGCAGCGGCTTGTCGACGGACTCGTTGAGCTCCTTCCACGACTCGCTGTCGATGCCGTCGACGAACAGGTTCGGGTCGAAGGTGGGCTTGCTGACGAAGGCGAGCACCTCGCCGCTGCGCGGGTCCAGCGCGACGAGTGCGCCGCGCCGGTCGCCGAACATCTGCTCGACCAGGGCCTGCAGCCGGATGTCGATCGACAGCACCACCTTGTTGCCCGGCGTGGCCGGGTTGCTCTTGAGCCGCCTCACCGGCCGGCCGTTGGCGCTGGTCTCGACTTCCTCGACACCGGTGGTGCCGTGCAGCTCGGCCTCGTAGCTCTGCTCGACACCGAGCTTGCCGATGTATTCGGTACCGCGGTAGTTGGCGGCGTCCTCGGTGTCGTCGATGGCTTCCTTTTCGGCCTGGTTGATGCGGCCGATGTAGCCCAGCAGATGGCTGCCCGTCTCTCCGAGCGGGTAGTTGCGGAACAGCCGCGCCTTGATGTCCACGCCGGTGAAGCGGAAGCGCTGCGCAGTGAAGCGGGCCACTTCGTCGTCGGTCAGCTTGGTGCGGATCGGCAGCGACTCGAAGCTCTTGCTCTCTTCCATCAATCGCTTGAAGCGCTTGCGGTCGCGCGGCTGGATCTCGATGACCTCGCCGAGCCGGCCGATCAGGCCTTCGAGGTCGTCGACCTTCGAAGGCGTGATCTCGAGCGTGTAGGCCGAGTAGTTGTTGGCCAGCACGACGCCATTGCGGTCGACGATCAGGCCGCGATTGGGCACGATGGGCACCACCGCGATGCGGTTGTTCTCCGCCTGGGTCGACAGTTCCTCGTGCTTGACGACCTGCAGATGCACCAGCCGTGCACCGAGCAGGCCGAAACCGACCAGCACGAACACGGCCGCAGCCAGCAGCCGCGCGTTGAAGCGCGACAACTCCTGCTCGACGTTGCGGATCTCTGTCATGACAACCCCCGGCTCGCCGAGTACGGCAAGCCACCCCCTGCGGGGGTCGGGCCCGGCTTGGGGCGGCCCGGCGCTCGGGCCCGCCTGACGTGGCTGAACATGCTCACAGAGGACGATTCTGATCCGGATCGGGAGGCCTGCGCTGCGGCGCGAGCAGCACCCACGTGACCAGAGGCCACAACAGCGCCTCGAACACCGGCGCGAGCAGCAGCTCCCAACCGGGGAACATGCCGCCTGCCATCAGGCGAACCACCAGCGAGACCAGGTGCGCCGCGAAGAACAGCGGCAGGATCTGCAGCGCCTGCGAGGGCACCGTGAACCACAGCAGCCGGCGGTGGATGGTGGTGGCAAAGAAGCCCAGCAGCGTGTAGGCCAGCGCGTGCTGGCCGAGCACGGCGCCGTCGTGCACGTCCATCGCCAGGCCGAACAGGAAGGCCACGCCCACGCCGATGCGGCGCGTCTGGTGCACGTTCCAGAACACCAGCACGACGGCCAGGAAGTCCGGCATCGCCGGCATGCGGCCCAGCGGCACCAGGTTGAACACGAAGGCCAGCACCAGCGTCAGCCAGACGAACAGCGGGTTGGCCGGCAGCAGCAGGGTGTCCCCGCGCGGCATGATCATCGCCGGCCTCCCTTCCTCGGGCCGGGCTTGGGAACTTCCGGTTCGGCCTCCGGCTTGGCAGGCATCTGCATCCCCACCGGCTCGAGCACCAGCACGTAGCGCACAGCGTCGGACAGCGCCACCGGCTCGAGCACGATGCGCGCGAAGCTGGTGTCGATCTTGCGGTCCACCAGGGTCACCCTGGCCACAGGCAGGCCCGGCGGATAGATGCCATCGACACCGGACGTGCTCAGCAGGTCGCCGACCTGCACGTCGGCATTGCCGGCCATGAAGCGCAGCTCCATGCCGTTGCGAACGCCGAATGCGGCACTGCGCACCTGATTGCGCGTGTTGAGCACGGGGATCGCGGCATCCTTGTCGTTGAGCAGGGTGACTTCCGACGACAGCGGATAGACGCGTGTCACCTGGCCCAGCACGCCCGCCTCGTTGACCACCGGCGAGGCGATCGCCACCCCGTGGGTGGCGCCACGGTCGATGATCACCTTGCGCGAGAACGCATCGGGCGCGTCGTAGAGCACTTCCGCGGCCAGCGAGCGCACCGTCAGCGCCGGGCGCAGATCGAGCAGTGCGCGCAGGCGCCGGTTGTCGGCCTCCACCTGCTCCAGGCGCAGCGAGCGCTCGGCCTGGCGCGCCAGGTCGCGCCGGGCGGCGTCGGCCTGGGTCAGGGCCTTTTGGAGGCCGACCAGGTAGTCGCTGCCGCCCTCCCAGGCCGCCACAGGCACGAGAAGCGTCCGCTCGATCGGGTGCAGCACGGTGGCGATCACCGCGCGCACTGGCTGGGTGATCTGGAAGCGCGTGTCGGCCACCATCAGCAGCAGCGCCAGCGCCGAAAAGAAGGTCAGCTTGGTCAGCGCCGACGGGCCCTGGCGGAAGAAGGGCGGCGGGGTCCTGTCGAGGGTGCCGAGGGACATGGCCGGGACTGCGATCTCAGGCTTCGGAAGTGAAAACGCCGGCCGCGTGGAAGCTGGAACCCCTCGTCCGCGGCCGGCCGCGGACGATCCCCCGAGGGGATGGCGCCCGGCTTGGGGCGGCCCGGCGCCCGGTCGCGCGCGCCGGGTACACCATCACGCTCACTCGGAGGTAAAGATGGAGCCGAGCCGCTCCATGCGCTCCAGCGCCATCCCGCAGCCGCGCACCACGCAGGTCAGCGGGTCTTCCGCCACCAGCACGGGCAGGCCGGTCTCCTCGGCGAGCAGGCGATCCAGGTCGCGCAGCAGCGCACCGCCGCCGGTGAGCATCATGCCGCGCTCGGCGATGTCGGCGCCGAGTTCGGGCGGCGTCTGCTCGAGCGCGTTCTTCACGCTCGAGACGATCTGGTTCAGCGGGTCGGTCAGCGCTTCCAGGATTTCGTTGGACGAGATCGTGAAGCTGCGCGGCACGCCTTCGGAGAGGTTGCGGCCCTTGACTTCCATCTCCTTGACCTCGGAGCCGGGGAAGGCCGAGCCGATGCTCTTCTTGATCGCTTCAGCCGTCGGCTCGCCGATCAGCATGCCGTAGTTGCGGCGGATGTAGTTGATGATGGCTTCGTCGAACTTGTCGCCGCCCACCCGCACCGAACCCTTGTAGACCATGCCGCCCAGGGAGATGACGCCGACCTCGGTGGTGCCGCCGCCGATGTCGACCACCATCGAGCCGGAAGCTTCCGACACCGGCAGCCCGGCGCCGATCGCGGCGGCCATCGGTTCCTCGATCAGGTAGACCTCGCTGGCACCGGCGCCCAGCGCCGATTCGCGGATCGCGCGGCGCTCGACCTGGGTCGAGCCGCAGGGCACGCAGATGATGATGCGCGGGCTCGGCTTCAGGATGCCGCGCGGATGGACCATCTTGATGAACTGCTTGAGCATCTGCTCGGTGACGGTGAAGTCGGCGATCACGCCGTCCTTCATCGGGCGGATGGCCTCGATGTTGCCAGGCACCTTGCCGAGCATGGCCTTGGCCTCGGCGCCGACGGCCTGGATGGTCTTCTTGCCGTTGGGGCCGCCTTCATGGCGGATGGCGACGACGGACGGCTCGTCGAGCACGATGCCCTTGCCACGCACATAGATCAGCGTGTTGGCGGTGCCCAGGTCGATGGCCAGGTCCGTCGAGAAGTAGCGACGAAAGGATCCGAACATGGTGTGGGAAGCTCTCGACCTGCACGCCGCCGGACCATCGGGTCGGGCACGGTGATGCGGTCGATTGGGGTTGGCTGTTTCGTTCCTTTGGCCCCCGCAAACCAAGGCTGGGCGCGGGCCGCGAGGGCTTGTGGATAACCGGGGATAATACCCCATCGGCCTGCCTCCACCGGGGTGCGGGCCGCGCGTTTTCACCCTGTTTCCGCACCGACGTTTCATGGCCCTGACCCCCCAAGACGTGAGTCGAATCGCCCACCTTGCCCGGCTCGAGCTGTCCGGCGCCGAGCAGGCCTCGCTGCTGACCCAGCTCAACGGCTTCTTCTCGATCGTCGAGCAGATGGGTGCGGTGGACACCACCGGCGTCGAGCCGCTGTACACGCCGCTGTCGGCGGTGCAGGAGGTCAGCCTGCGCCTGCGCGACGACGCGGTGACCGAATCCGACCGGCGCGCCTTCAACCAGCGCAGCGCGCCTGCCGTGGAAGACGGCCTGTTCCTCGTGCCCAAGGTGATCGAATGAAAGCCTTGCACGAGATGGGCGTGGCCGAACTGGGCCGCGCGCTGGCAGCTCGCGAGTTCTCGAGCGTCGAGGCGACCACGGCCTTGCTGGACCGCCTGGGCCGCCATGCCTCGCTGGGCGCCGTGCTGGCCAGCGACCGCGAACTCGCCCTGAAGCAGGCCATGGCGGCAGACGCCCGACGTGCGGGCGGCGAGACCGGCGCACTGCTGGGCGTGCCGATCGCGCACAAGGACATCTTCGTGAGCGCCGAGCTGCCCACCACCGCCGGCTCGAAGATGCTCGAGGGCTACCGCAGCCCGTTCGACGCCACGGTGGTCGCCCGTCTCGCGCAGGCTGGCACGGTGACGCTGGCCAAGCTGAACTGCGACGAGTTCGCGATGGGTTCGTCCAACGAGAACTCGGCGTACACCCCCGTGCGCAACCCCTGGGACACCGGCCGCGTGCCCGGCGGCTCCTCGGGCGGCTCGGCCGCCGCAGTGGCAGCGCGCCTCGTGCCCGCGGCCACCGGCACCGACACCGGCGGCTCGATCCGCCAGCCGGCGAGCTTTTCCGGCATCACCGGCATCAAGCCGACCTACGGCGTGTGCTCGCGCTACGGCATGGTGGCCTTCGCCTCCAGTCTCGACCAGGCCGGCCCGATGGCGCGCTCGGCGGCCGACTGTGCGCTGCTGCTGTCGGCGATGAGCGGCTTCGACGAGCGCGATTCGACCAGTGCGCAGCGCCCGGCACAGGACTTCCATGCGCAGATGCTCGCCGCGCGCGCCGGCGCCACGGCGGCGCATCCGCTGGCGGGCCTGCGCATCGGGCTGCCGAAGGAGTTCTTCCCTGCCGCACTGTCGGCCGACGTGAACGGCGCCGTGCGCGCCGCGCTGGCCGAGTTGCAGAAGCTTGGCGCCACGCTGGTCGACGTGAGCCTGCCGCGCACCGAACTCTCGATCCCCGTCTACTACATCATCGCGCCGGCCGAGGCGAGCTCGAACCTGTCGCGCTTCGACGGCGTGCGCTACGGCCACCGCGCCGCGAAGTACACCGACCTGCTCGACATGTACAAGAAGAGCCGCAGCGAGGGCTTCGGCCCCGAGGTCAAGCGCCGCATCATGATCGGCACCTACGTGCTCTCGCACGGCTACTACGACGCCTACTACCTGCAGGCGCAGAAGCTGCGCCGCATGATCGCCGACGACTTCCAGCGCTGCTTCACGCAGTGCGACGTCATCGCCGGCCCGGTGGCGCCCAGCGTCGCCTGGAAGATCGGCGCGCAGGGCGACGACCCGGTGGCCGCCTACCTGGCCGACATCTTCACGCTGCCGGCCAGCCTGGCCGGCCTGCCGGGCATGAGCGTGCCGGCGGGCTTCGGCGAAGGGCAGATGCCCGTGGGCCTGCAGCTGATCGGCAACTATTTCCAGGAAGGCACGCTGCTGCACGCGGCGCACGCCTTCCAGCAAGCGACCGACTGGCACGCCCGCGTGCCGGCGGGATTCTGAGCACCATGAGCAGCAGCCCCACCCTGATCCGCGGCTACGAGGTCGTCATCGGCCTGGAAACGCACGCCCAGCTGTCCACGCGTTCGAAGATCTTCAGCGGCTCGAGCACCCAGTTCGGCGCCGCGCCGAACACGCAGGCCTCGCCGGTCGACCTGGCGCTGCCCGGCACGCTGCCGGTGATGAACCGCGGCGCCGTCGAGCGCGCCATCCGCTTCGGCCTGGCGGTGGGCGCCACCGTCGCGCCGCTGTCGATCTTCGCGCGCAAGAACTACTTCTATCCCGACCTGCCCAAGGGCTACCAGATCAGCCAGTACGAGACGCCCGTCGTGCAGGGCGGCCGCGTCGAGTTCTTCATCGGCGAGCGCCAGCATGTGGTCAACCTGACCCGCGCGCACCTCGAGGAGGACGCCGGCAAGTCGCTGCACGAGGACTACCACGGCCTCACCGGCATCGACCTGAACCGCGCCGGCACGCCGCTGCTCGAGATCGTCACCGAGCCCGACATGCGCTCCAGCGCCGAGGCGGCCGCCTACGCCCGTGCGCTGCATGCGCTGGTGATGTGGCTGGACATCTGCGACGGCAACATGCAGGAGGGCTCGTTCCGCTGCGATGCCAACGTGTCGGTGCGCCGCCCCGGTGCGCCCTTCGGCACGCGCCGCGAGATCAAGAACCTGAACAGCTTCAAGTTCCTGCAGCAGGCGATCGACTACGAGGTGCAGTGGCAGATCGACCTGATCGAGGACGGCGGCCGCGTGCAGCAGGCCACCGTGCTGTTCGACCCCGACACCGGCGAGACGCGCGCCATGCGCACCAAGGAAGACGCGCACGACTACCGCTACTTCCCCGATCCCGACCTGCCGCCGCTGGTGATCGCGCCGCAGTGGGTGGAGCGCGTGCGCGCCGAGATGCCGGAGCTGCCGCGCCTGATGGCCGACCGCTTCCAGCGCGACTACGGGCTGCCCGCCTACGACGCGGCGATGATGACGCAGTCCAAGGCCACCGCCGCTTACTTCGAGACTGCCGCGAAGGCCTGCGGCCAGGCGAAGCTGGTGGCCAACTGGCTGATGGGCGAGTTGTCGCGGCGGCTGAATGCCGACGACGCCACGATCGAGTCCAGCCCGGTGAGCGCAACGCAGCTGGCCGCGCTGATCGGCCGCATCGTCGACGGCACGATTTCCAACAACGGCGCGCGCCAGGTGTTCGATGCGCTGTGGACGGGCGCCGGCCGCGAAGTCGATGCCGTGATCGAGGCGCAGGGGCTGAAGCAGATGTCCGACAGCGGCGAGCTCGAGCGCATCGTCGACCAGGTGCTGGCCGCCAACGCCAAGTCGGTCGAGGAATACCGCGCTGGCAAGGACAAGGCGTTCAACGCGCTGGTCGGCCAGGCCATGAAGGCCACCAAGGGCAAGGCCAACCCGACGCAGGTGAACGAACTGCTGAAGAAGAAGCTCGGCTGATCGCGCGCCGGCGGCGAGAAGAGGCGAGAAGCGCCTACCTGGCCGCCGCCTTGCGCGGCGTCGAGGCGGCTTCGGCAGGCGGCAACGCCCCCAGCGAGCCTGGCTGGGCGCCCGACCAGAGCTTGCGCAGGCGCTCCAGCTCCAGGTCGTAGAGTTCGTTGACGCGCACCAGCTCGGCCTTCTGATTCTGCAACAGGTCGCGCTGCGCCTCGGTGGCGGCGTCGTTGCCGTCGATCTGCTGGCGCAGCTTGATCGGCAGCTGCTTGCCGACATAGAACTCGGACTCGTCGAGCAGCGGCTTGCGTTCCTTTTCTAGTGCGGCCAGCCTGGCCTCGGAGACACGCAGCGCCTTGCGCGTGTCTTCAAGCGCCGCCTGGCGCGCCTTGTTGTGCGCGGCCTCGCTCGGGAAGCGCTGCAGCAGGTTGCGATCGCGGCGGATCGCTTCGCGCTGCACGGCGCGGGCGAGCGCCTCTTCCTGCTGGCGCGCCTCGATCGCCGCGCGTTCGTCGGCAGTGGGCACCGGCGGCACGACCTGGCGGATCGAGCCATCGGAATTGAGCAGGCGCTGGTCACGGCTGGCGCACTCGGGGATCGGCCGGTCTGAAGTGAGCCGCTTGCCGTTGGCATCGATGCAGCTGTAGATGCCCGCGCTCTTCTGCGTGCCCTGCGCCGAAGCCACCGTCGGCATGGCCCCGCCGGCCACCAGCACGGTGGCAGCGACAAGGGCATGGGCCGTGGCCGAAACTCGCATTCAGACTCCGTATCGTTCGCGGTACGCGGCCACGGCGCCGAAATGCGCGCTCAGGGCCCCGTCGGCGTTGGACTGCAAGTATTGCAGCAAGTCGGAAAGCGTCGCAATGGCCGCCACCTCCAGACCGAGCTGCTGCTGGACATACTGCACAGCCGACCACGGTGTGTCCGCGCCGCCGTCGGTGGCCTTCTCCTGGCGGTCCAGCGCGATCGCCACGCCGCAGGGGGTCGCCCCCGCCGCCTGGATCATCGCGATGGATTCGCGCACCGACGTGCCGGCCGACATCACGTCGTCGATGATGAGAACGCGCCCGGCCACTTTCGCGCCGACCAGCGTGCCGCCTTCGCCGTGATCTTTTGCTTCCTTGCGGTTGTAGGCGAAGGGCACATTGCGGCCCTGGCGGGCCAGCTCGATGGCCACCGCGGCCGCCAGCGTGATGCCCTTGTAAGCCGGGCCGAACAGCATGTCGAACTGCAGTCCCGAGGCGATCAGACGCCGCGCATAGAATTCTGCGAGTCGGCCCAGCTTGGCGCCGTCGTCGAACAGGCCGGCGTTGAAGAAGTAGGGCGACAGACGCCCCGCCTTGGTCTTGAACTCACCAAACCGCAGCACGCCGGCTTCGACCGCGAACCTCACGAAGTCCTGGGCGAGGGGGTCGGTCGTGGGGCGCGTCGTCATCGGAGACTTTCAGTGTTCCGTCTGGTCACACTCAATCTGAACGGTATCCGCTCGGCGGCCACCAAGGGCTTCGAGGCCTGGGCCGAGGGCGTGGCGGCCGATTGTATGGGGGTGCAGGAGGTCAAGGCGCAGGCGGCCGACGTGGCCGGGCGCTTCGAGGTCGTCGCCGGGCTGACCGGGCACTTCCACTTCGCCGACAAGAAGGGCTACTCGGGCGTGGGCCTGTACACGCGCAAGAAACCCAGCGCGGTGATCACCGGCATCGGCAACGCGGAGTTCGACGCCGAGGGCCGCTACGTCGAGGCGCGCTTCGACACCGCGAAGCGCAAGCTTTCGATCATCAGCTGCTACTTCCCCAGCGGCTCCAGCGGCGAGGAGCGACAGCAGGCCAAGTTCCGCTTCCTGGCGCTGATGGCGCCGCACCTGATCAAGCTGAAGGCCGAGCGCGAGTTCATCCTGGTGGGCGACGTCAACATCGCCCACAAGGAGATCGACCTGAAGAACTGGAAGAGCAACCAGAAGAACAGCGGCTTCCTGCCGGAAGAGCGCGCCTGGATGACGCACGCGCTCGACGAGATCGGCCTGGTCGACGTGTTCCGCACGCTCAACCCGCATCCGGAGCAGTACACGTGGTGGAGCAACCGCGGCCAGGCCTGGGCGAAGAACGTCGGCTGGCGGCTGGACTACCACCTGGCCACGCCGGCCCTGGCGAAGAAGGCGAAGCGCGAGCACATCTACCTCGAGCAACGCTTCTCCGACCACGCGCCGCTGGTGATCGACTACGACTTCACGTTGTAGCGAGCACCTTCAGCAGCCAGCGGTTCAGGTCGGCCACTTCCTCGGGGCACACCGAGTGCTCCATCGGGTAGTCGTGCCACTCGACGGCGTGGCCCAGCGCGGCAAGCGATTCGCGCGACGCGGTGCCACGCTGCAGCGCCACCACCGGGTCCTGTGTGCCATGCGCCAGGAAGATCGGCACGTCTCGGTTGGCGGCACTGCGCTCGGCCGCGGTGGTGTCGGCCAGCGGCAGGTAGCCCGACATCCCTGCCAGCCCGGCCAGGCGTTCGCCGTAGCGCAGCCCGGCCATCAGCGTCATCGCGCAGCCCTGCGAGAAGCCGGCCAGCACGATGCGGTTCGCCGGCACGCCGCGTTCGCGCTCGCGATCGAGCAAGGCCATGATCGCCGCGCACGACTCGCGCAGGCCGCCTTCATCTTCGCGCCGCTGCAGGTCGGTGCCGAGGATGTCGTACCAGGCGCGCATGCGGTAGCCGCCGTTGATCGTCACCGGGCGCACCGGCGCGTTCGGGAAGATGAAGCGCACCGCTCCGATGGCGTCGAGGTCGAGCTCCTCGCAGATCGGCACGAAGTCGTTGCCGTCGGCGCCCAGGCCGTGCAGCACGATGATGCTGGCACCCGGATTGGGGCCGGTCTCGCCTTCGAGGGTTTCCAGCAGAGAGGTTGCGCTCATGGTCGGCCAGGCGGTGATGTGGCTTGCCATTCTGAGGCCCTACAGTGCGGGCTGTGACTCATCGCATCCCCGCTCCCTTCCTCGCCCGTGTCGATGCGCTGCTCGCCCAGGGCGGGCGCCGCCTGCTCGGCCTCGTCGGCCCGCCCGGCGCCGGCAAGTCCACGCTCGCGCAGGCGCTGCTCGAGGCTTTCCCGGGCGTGGCGCAGGTCGTGCCGATGGACGGCTACCACCTTGCCAACGTCGAGCTCGCGCGGCTGGGCCGCGCCGATCGCAAGGGCGCGCCCGATACCTTCGATGCCGCCGGCTACCTGGCCCTGCTGCAGCGCCTGCGCGAACCGCGCGACGGCGAGATCGTCTACGCGCCCGAGTTCCGCCGCGAGATCGAGGAGCCGGTGGCCGGCGCCATCGCCGTGCTGCCGGGCACCCGGCTGGTGATCACCGAAGGCAACTACCTGCTGCTCGACGACGGCCCCTGGGCCGGCATCGCCGCGCTGCTCGACGACTGCTGGTACGTCGAGATCGACCCGGCCTTGCGCACGGACCGGCTCGTCGCCCGCCATCGGCAGTTCGGCCGCAGCGCCGAGCAGGCGGCCGACTGGGTGGCGCACACCGACGAACCCAACGCGCGGCGCATCGAGGCCACGCGCGAACGCGCCCGCGCCGTGTTCCGCTGGAGCGATGAATGAGCTTTCGCCACCGCACGATTCCCGTGACACCTTTCCAGCAGAATTGTTCGCTGGTCTGGGACGACGAAACGAAGCAGGCCGCCCTGATCGACCCCGGCGGCGACATCCCGCTGCTGCTCGCGGCGGTGAAGGAACTCGGCCTGACGCTCGAGCAGATCTGGCTCACCCACGCGCACATCGACCACGCCGGCGCCACCGGAACGTTGGCGCGCACGCTCGGCCTGCCGATCATCGGCCCGCACGAGGCCGACCAGTTCTGGATCGACGCGCTGCCGCAGCAGAGCCACATGTTCGGCTTCCCGCCGGCCGAGGCCTTCAGCCCGACCATCTGGCTGCACGACGGCGACTCGGTGCGCGTGGGCGGCTGCAAGCTGCAGGTGCGCCACTGCCCGGGGCACACGCCGGGGCACGTGGTGTTCTTCGAGCCGACCACGAAGCACGCCTTCGTCGGCGACGTGCTGTTCGCCGGCAGCGTCGGCCGCACCGACTTCCCGCAGGGCGACTTCGACACCCTGGTGCGCTCGATCACCACGCGGCTGTGGCCGATGGGCGACGACGTGCGCTTCACGCCCGGCCACGGGCCGCAGAGCAGCTTCGGGCAGGAGCGACGCAGCAACCCGTTCGTCGGCGGCACCTGAGGCGCGAACACGGCGCCCGGCAGTGAATATTCACCGCCTGCGCGAACCACTGTTACCTAAGCTCACCTGCAACGGCGCGGACCCCGCAGCGCCGTCGAGGAGGAGCCCAAATGTTCGACCTGCTCTCCCGCGCCGCCGCCGGCGACGCCCCTTCGCCCTGCGCACCTGCGGCCAGCGACCGGCCTTACCGCGGCCCCGAGCGCCGCGGCGCCACGCTGACGCTGTGGCGCTGGCTCTCCGCCGCACTCGACGAGATCGACTACGGCATCGTGCTCGTCGGTGCCAATGGTGCCGCGCACCATGCCAACGAGGCGGCGCTCGCCGAGCTCGACGCCCAGCATCCGCTGGTGCTGCTGCACGGCGAGCTGCGTGCCCGGCGCAGCGCCGACGCCCAGCAGCTCCATGCGGCGCTGCACGACGCGCAGGGCCGCGGCCTGCGCCGGCTGCTCACGCTCGGCGATGGCGTGCAGCAGGTCAGCGTGTCGGTGGTGCCGCTGGGCATGCCGGGTGCGACGCTGGTCATCCTCGGCAAGCGCCAGATGGGCGCCGACCTGGCCGTGCAGGGCTTCGCCCGGCTGCACCGGCTGACCGGCGGCGAAACGCGCGTGCTGGCGGCCCTGTGCGCAGGCTCGCGGCCTTCGGAGATCGCGGCGATGCATGGCGTGGCGCTGAGCACGGTGCGCTCGCAGATCAGCAGCATCCGCCTGAAGACCGGCGCCGCGAGCATCCGCGCGCTGCTCGCGCAGGTGGCGGTGCTGCCGCCGCTCATGGGGCGGCTGCGCAGCGGCGCCGAACGCCTGCCGACGTTGCACGACATGGCGCTCGCCTGAGCGCACCGGGCGGCGCGCGGCCGCTACGATGGCGCCTGCGGTCGGCGGGCCATCACGGGCCCGGGCCGCGCCGCGTGCCCAACATCGCCGAATCCGCTCTGTTCGACCGGCTCCCCGACTCGCTGCGTGCTCTGGCGCAACGCGGCGAGGTCAAGCGCTTCCGCAAGCACCAGCGGCTGATCGAGGAAGGCACCTTCGGCGACACGCTGTTCATCATCCTGTCCGGCCGGCTGCGCGCCTTTTCCGCCGACGACCGCGGGCGCGAGATCGTCTACGGCATCTACGGCCCGGGCGAGTACCTCGGCGAGATGAGCCTGGACGGCGGGCCGCGCTCGGCCTCGGTGGTGGCGCAGGAGGCGGCGGTGTGCGCGGTGATCACGCGGCACACGTTGCAGGAGCACATCGCTGCCCACCCGGCGTTCGCGTTCGAGTTGCTCGAGCGCGTGATCCACCGTGCCCGCCTGGCCACGCAAAGTGCGCGCAGCATGGCGCTGCTCGATGTCTACGGGCGCGTGGCTCGCCTGCTCGAAAGCCTGGCCGAGCCGCAGCCTGATGGCAGCGGGCTGATTGCGGAGCACCTGACCCATGCCGAGATCGCCAGTCGCGTGGGCTGTTCGCGGGAGATGATCAGCCGTCTGATGAAGGACCTGGAGCGAGGCGGCTACGTCACGAACGCAGCGGACGGCGCACGCATCGTCGCCAGGCTTCCGGATCGCTGGTGAGCGCACCCCCGGCGCTCACGCCGGTTCGCCCCGCCGGCGACGCCAGCGCGCCTGCTGTGGCGGTGCCATCGGAACCGCCGGCACCGGATGGCCCTGGAAGTCCTCGATGGTCCGGGTCGGCAGCGCCACCGTGCGCAACCTGTCGGCGATGTACCGCGTCAATTGTGGTGCCGCCATGCTCGTGCCGCTGAGGGTGGCACACGAGCCGCTCGCCGTGCCTGCCGCGAGCACGCCCTTGAGCACCGGCGAATCCTCGGTGACGGCCAGCACACGCCAGCGCGATGGCTCGCTCGCCTGCAAGGGCACCGAGGAGTAGCGCGCCGCCGTGGCGCCACCCGCGCGGTCGGTGAGCGCGCCGCCGGCCACGTGGACCCTGTCGCCGCTGGCCAGGCCGTTCAGTGTGCCGACGCGGCGTACGTAGGCGGCGTCGGAGTCGCGCACCTCCACCGCGCCGCGCGCGTCGAAACGCTGGTAGTCCTCGTCGTACAGGTAGGACTGACGCCCCAGCGTCGGCCGGCCCAGCGGCGCATCGTCTCGCTGGACGAAGGCATTGCATTCGAGCGCGCTGGCGCCGGCGTTGTGCAGCGTCACCCGCCAGGCGCCGCTGGGGGCCGCCGCCCTCCACTCGCCCGTGCACTGCGTGGGCGCCACGGCCAGCAGGCCCATGCCCTTGCGGCCGTTGGCCACCTGCTGATGAAGGCTGAGCATGGCCACGGCCTGCCCCTTCTCGCCCGGCACCGCGACCGAGCGGCCGAGCGGCACCTCGATCGGCTGACCGCCAGGCGGCGTGACCGTCAGGCGGACGCCGCCGATGTCGCCCACGCCGGACGCGCCGGACGGATCGGTGAACCAGAGCTCCAGGAAACTCGGCGTGCCGTCGCCCGGCTGGATCTGCCAGTTCAGGGTCATGGCGCTGCCCGGCGGCAGGTCGATCCACGCGTGGCAGCGCAGCAGGTAGCTGTTGCCCGCGGCCAGCACCACGTCGCAATCGCTGCGCAGGCCGATCAGCTCGTCCAGCGCCTGCTCGAAGATGGAGCTGCCGTCGTGCGGCCCGGCGATGTTGCCGATGCTCAGGTTGATGATCACCGGCACGCTCTGGCCATGCGGCACCGCGGCATCGGCGGTGGCCAGCACGAAGCGGATGGCGTCGAGCATGAAGGCCGTCGACGAAGCACAGGAGGTGTCGGCAATCGAGCCGCCGGGCAGCTGCACGGCCACGATCGGTGGAGCTGCGGGATCGCGAGGGTCGGCGCCGCAGGCGAGGTCCATGACATGGGTGCCGTGCGTGACGCGATGGCGCACTTCCGTGTAGCCCATGCCGGCATGGAGCAGGGCTTCGTCGGCCGGTCCGGCGGCGGCGGGCAGCGCCGCGAAGCGCGCGTTCAGGTCCGCCTGACCGAACACCCGGCCATGGACCCACGGACTCGCGGGCTCGGCACGCTGGTGCTGGTCCCAGAAGGCCAGCAGCCGCGTGGCGTGGCGGCCGTTGGCGAACGACCGGAAACGCTCGTTGGCGATGGCCAGGCCATCGTCGACGATGCCCACGACCACACCCGCCTCAGCGCCTCCCTGCGACTGCGCCACCGGCAGCGTGGAATCGGGGTCGGGCAGGGCCGACGCGACGAAGCCGATCTCGAAGCGCCGGATCTTCGACAGCAGCTCGGCCCCGGGCACGGCCCCGCCCTCGCCGACGAGCGCCGCGAGAAAGCGCGGCGAACACGCTGCGGTGCAGTACCGTGATCGCTCCAGCCCCTGCGGAGGATTCAGGTAGTGGGCAGGCACGCGAAGATCGTCTCGCGCCGACTGCCGGGCCGCCGAGGCGAACTCGCTGGCCGAGGTGGTGTCCGACAGCTCGAGCAGCAGCCAGTGCCACTCTCCCCGCGCCCCCGGAAGCACGGCGTCGCGGAAGTTCGTCGCGCGCGCCCAGGGCAGATAGGCATCGGCCAGCGGCAGCCGCGCGGCAGTGGCCTCGTTCGCCGCCATTTCAGCGCCACTCGGCCGAGGCGTGCAGCCACAGCCACGCCATCGCCCTGGAGGGAACGGGCGTGTGCGCGGCGCCCAGCCTGAGGCCGTCTCCGTCCCGATCGATCTGGTTGCTGTCGCTGCCTTCCACCGGGGCCTGGAAGTCCTTCAGCAGATAGGCCTCGGCATCGAACTCCCTGGCCGTGTGGCTGCTGAAGGGCGGCATGTGCGCCACCGGCTGCAGTGCCGGATCGGCGCAGCGGCCCACGATGTATTCCGCCAGGCAGGTGCCGAGCACCTGGCCCGCCCGGCTGTCGATGGGATAGTGGACACCGGCGATGGTGCGGTTGACGGCAATGCGCGCAGCCTGCCGCAGCAGCATCGCGCCCAGGCCGTCGCCCTGGTCGTCGACGCCGCGCAACGCCATCAGGACCCGGGCCGCGCAATGCGCTTCGGTCGAGTGCCCGCTCGGAAAGGAGCTGTGCCCCGGCGTCAGGATCATCGGCTGCACCTTGGGCGAGAGCTCGACTGGCCGGGCCAGCGCCAACGCATGCTTGAAGCGCAGCTCGACGGCGATCGCAAAACGCACCGTGGCGCCGAGCAGTTCCATGGTCCAGCGGTGGCGGTCCGGGCGCAACCCGGCAATGGCGGCCCAGTAGGTCATCAACTGCGGGATCTGCGACTGGATCTCGACCTGCCGGTCGCTGCGCAGGTCGGCATAGTCGAGCACGAACTGCAGTTGCTGGCGCATGCCGTCGGAATCCTCCGCGACAGGCCGCAGCACTCGCACCAGCGGACGCGGGACGTCCTTCGCGTCGCGGCACGACAGTTCGAAACCCCGGTTGCCGGCGACGGCGAACTGCAGCGGGGCCAGCAGCTCGACATCGAACACCGTGCCGCGCACCCAGGCCTCCCAGTGCGCCAAGGGCTCGACGGCATCGACGCTCGCGCGCAGGCCGGCCAACGGCGCAGGCGTGAGCGTGGCATCCAGCGTGCTGCCGACAATGCCGTCTCGATTGCCGATGGCAGCCCCCACGTCGAGAGGGCTGTCACCTGCGGCGCCGCCCGCTCCGCCCGCCCCGCCTGCGCCACCAGCACCGCCGGCTCCCCCCGCGCCGCCGGCACCACCGGCTCCCCCGGCACCGCCGAGGCCCCGCGCGCCGCCGAACACGCTCTCGAACACGAACTGCCTCGACTTGAACATGCTTCCCCCTGTGTCGATGTTTGCCGGCCGGCGCCGGCGCTGCGCGCAAACGCTAGGTGGCAGGGACGCCGGCCGCCGCCAATGAGTCCGACCACAGCTTGCCCGTCGCGAAGCCACTGCTCGGCGAGCGGTCCAGGTAGCCGCTGATCGTCAGGTGCGGCTCCAGCACCATCAGCGCGCGCACCGTCTCGCGCGCTTCCTCCAGCCGGCCCAGCTGGACTTGCGCGATGGCCATCGCGCGCAGCGTGGAGGTGTGCGTACGGTGCAGCTTGAGGGAGCGCCTCGCGTGTTCGATCGTGCGCTCGTACTGGCCGTCGGCGAGGGCGGCCGTGGCCGTGAGCGACTCGAAGAAGTAGCGCATCGGATCCAGCGGAGACAGCTCGAGCGCGCGTTCGGCGGCGTGCACCGCGGGCCCGCCCTCGCCCTTGAACGCATGCAGCGTGCCGCTGAAGAGCCACGCCAGCGGCTCGCTCGGGTTCTCGGCCAGCGCGAGCTCGTAGCGGTGCGCTGCGCCGTCCAGGTCTTTCATCAGGTTGCAGTGCACGAAACCGTCGATCGCCAGCGACAGCGAAGAGGCGGGGTCGATGTCCAGCGCGCGCCGCGTGCAGTCGAGCGCGAGGCTGGTGTCGCGCCGCATGTCCGACGACCAGCCCTGCTGGACACGCATCACGTGCCACTTGGCCAGCCAGGCGTGCGGCGCGGCATGCCGGCGGTCGCGATCGACGAGGTGCTCCAGCATCTCCCGCGCACGATCGAAATCGTGCCAGGCCGTCCCGTGCAGCAGATTCACCGCCGCCATCAGCAGGCAGTAGCTCTCCAGCGTGGCGAGCGGCTCGCGGCGCGCGCGCTCGACCTGGCGCCGGGCCAGGGCCGAGCAGACCCGGTGGGTGAGGTCGTGCACCATCGGGTCGTCGCCGCTGAACACCCCGGGCACGCTGCCGCGGACGTCGCCGGCCCAGACCACCTTGGCGCTCGTCGCCTCGGTCAGCTCGACGACCAGGCGCAGCCGCTCGTTGGCGATGTGCATCGTGCCGGCCAGCACGTAGTCGGCACGCAGGTGCGTGCGGATGCTCGGCAGGGCGCCGGCGCGCCCGCGGAACACGCTGGTCGACAGCCGTGAGACGACCGTCAGTTCAGGGCTGCGGGACAGCGACGCGATCAGTTCGTCGGCAACGGCATCGCCGAGCAGCTGCTGCATCGCATCCTGGTTCGGAGCATCGAACGGCACCACGGCGATGGCGGGGCGCAGCGCGTTGGCGATCATGGGCGGCATCCACGCGGCTTCGGCAGGCGGCGGGCTCAGGCGGTGCGCGCGGACGGGTTCGTCGATGTGCTTGAGGTAGCACTCGCCGAGGTCTTCCACTTCGGCGTCGAGCCCCGGCACGAGCCGGTCGCGCACCTCGCCCGAGACCACGATGCCCCCCGGATCGGCCAGCTGCAGCAGGCGCGCCGCGAGATTGACGCCTGCGCCATACAGGTCGTGCTCATCGACGATGACGTCCGTCACGTGGGCGCTCGCCCGCAGCCGCATCGCCGAGGGCGATGCGGCGGGCGGTGAATGGGCCGCGAGGGTGGTGAACATGTCCAGCGTGCAGCGGATGGCGGGGGGGACGCTTTCGAACTCCAGCATCAAACCGTCGCCCATGCGCTTGACCAGCCGGCCGCCGTGCTCGGGCAGCAGTCGGGTCACGACCTCGTGAACGAAGGCCTGCCAGCGCCGCACCGTGCCTTCTTCGTCGTGTGCGATCAGCCTGACGGACTCGACCAGGTCGACCACCACGACCGTGCGGGTCATGCGGCGAAGCAGGGGCCATGAAGGATCGGTTTGATTGGCCGTCATCTTGTCGCTTCGTCCCGAAACGCGTCATCCGCATTCTGGAGGAGAAGCCCCGACCCAACCAGACCCATCGCGCGGCGCTGCGGCCGCTGCGCGGGCGCCCCTCAGCCGCCGCTGGACTTGGCCGCCGCGGCCGCCGGCTTGGGCGGCCCGAAGCGCTGCGCCGGCCGCTCGGCGCGGTCGTACAGGCCCTGCACCTTCGGAATGTTGGCCTCGATGTCGCGGATGCGTGTCGGGCCGGTGGGGTGCGTGCTGAGGAACTGCGGCGGCGCGCCCTTGGAGGCCTCGGCCATCTTCTGCCACAGCGTCACGCCGGCGCGCGGGTCGTAGCCGGCGCGCGCGGCGAGCTCGATGCCGATCAGGTCAGCCTCGGACTCGTCTTCGCGGCTGAACTTCAAGGTCAGCAGCTGGCCGCCCATGTTGAGCAGGGTGTCGCCGGCGCTGCCCAGGCCGAGCAGCGCCGACAGCGCGCCCGCACCGATGCGCGTGGCCGCCGTCTTGCCCATGCGCTCGCGCGCATGCTCGCGCAGCGCATGGGCCGCCTCGTGGCCCATGATCATCGCCACCTCGTCGTCATTGAGCTGGAGCTTGCTCAGGATGCCGTAGTAGAAGGCGATCTTGCCGCCGGGCATGCAGAAGGCGTTCAGCTCGCTGCTGCCGATCAGGCTGACCTCCCACTTCCAGCCCTGCGCGCGTGGGTTCCATTCGTAGGTGTGCGGGATGATGCGCTTGGCAACGGCGCGCAGGCGGATCAGCTGCGGGTGGTCGTCGGGCGCCAGGCCCTTCTGCTGCGCAGCCTGCTGGCGCATCTGCTGGTACTGCGAAGCGGCCGCCTTCTCGACCTGGTCGGCCGACACCAGCTTGCTCATGGCCGACGGCTTGCCCACTTCCACGCCTTCGCGAGCCAACGTGGGCAGCGCGGCGCCGGCGAGCAGGCCGCCGGTGAACAGCCGGCGCGAATGCAGCCGGCAGCGGCAGCCTCGCTCGTGCTGCATCGCGGGCAGCGGAACCTGGGCGTCGGTGCGGAAATCGTGGTTCATGGCGGGCGAATTCTAGGCAGCGCTCAATCCTCGGCGGCGGGTGCGGTGATCGGGTCGGCTTCGAGCGCGCGCACCTGGGCGCGCAGCCACCACAGCATCCACAACGCCGGCAGCGCCACCACGGTCGACACCAGGAAGAAGGTCGGCCAGCCGATCGTCTCGGCCAGCACGCCGGCCAGCGGGCCCACCCAGACGCGGCCGACCGACGCGAAGGCGCTGAGCAGTGCGAACTGCGTGGCGGTGAAGCGCCGATTGCACAGGCTCATCAGGAAAGCGACGAAGGCGGCCGTGCCCATGCCGCCGGACAGGTTCTCGAAGGCGATCACCATCAGCAGCCCGCCGTCCACTGGCGTGGCGCTGGCCAGCTTGACGAAGCCCCAGTCGAAGGCCGGGATCACCAGGCCGGGCATCAGGCCCTTGCCGCTGACCGCCAGCCACCAGAAGCCCAGGTTGCTGGCCATCTGCAGCACGCCGAACAGGAACAGCGAGCGCCACAGCCCGAGCTTGAGCATCAGCGCGCCGCCGAGCAGCGCGCCGCCGATGGTCAGCCACAGGCCGATCACCTTGTTGACCACGCCCACCTCGGCCGGCGCGAAAGCCATGCTCTTGAGCAGGAAGGGCGTCATCAGCGAGCCGGCGAAGGCGTCGCCCAGCTTGTAGAGCACGATGAAGATCAGGAAGGCGGCCGCGCCGGGCTGCGCGAAGTAGTTCGCGAGGCCCGACAGCAGCGTCTCGAACTTCGCGCGGCGCGCCGCCCAGGCGGCCAGCGGCAGCGTGATGGCGATGCCGACCAGCAGCGCGAGCAGGTCCGCCCACTTGGGCGCGGAGGCGAACATCGAACGCGCCAACGGCGCGACCACGCGGTCGGTGAGCAGCACGCCGACCGCCACCGCGGCGAGCACGGCGACGAAGCCGATCAGGTCGTTGCGGGCCACGCTGCGCGGCGCCGCGATCGCCGGCAGGCGCGGCAGCACCAGCGCCGACAGCACGGCTGCGGCCACCATCAGGCCGGCCATGAAGCGGTAGACCTCGCTCCAGTTCCAGCCGCCACCCTGGTTCGGGTCGGTCCAGATCAGCGCGATGCCGCCGGAGACGATCATCGCCAGCCGGTAGCCGAGCACGTTCAGCGACGAGCCCAGGCCGCGCTCGGCGGCGCTGAGCAGGTCGGTGCGGTAGGCGTCGATGACCACGTCCTGCGACGCCGACACGAAGGCCACCAGCACTGCCAGCATCGCAAAGGCGCGGGTGGCCTGCGTCGGCGAGGTGGCGGCCATGGCCATCAGTGCGCCGGCCAGCGCGAGCTGCGTGAGCACCAGCCAGCCGCGCCGGCGGCCGAGCAGCGGCAGCTCGAAGCGGTCCATCAGCGGTGCCCACAGGAACTTGAAGGTGTAGGGCAGGCCGACCAGGCTGAGGAAGCCGATCGTGGCGACATCCAGCCCCTCCATGCTCAGCCAGGCCTGCATGGCCTGGCCGGTCAGCGCCAGCGGCAATCCGGAGGCGAAGCCCAGCAGCAGGACGACCGCGAGCCGGTGCCAGGACGCGAGGCGCTTTGCCAGGCCGGCAGCGGGCGCGGCGACGGGAGACGGGGGCATCGGCCCATTCTAGGAGCGGGCCTGCGACGGCCCGGCCCGAGGCGGATCAGGAGGCCGGCGTGGCCGACGGCGAGGCCGAATCCTGGCGCTCGATGGCCTCGGCCAGCGCGAGCAGGCGCTCGCGCGGCAGGTCGCCGACGATGGCGTAGCCACAGGCCGGGTGGCCGGGGCTGTCGCCCTCGACCCAGTAGAACAGGCCGGTGCGGCCCTGCTGCTCGTAGCGGAAGGCCGCCGGTGTGCCGACTTCGGGCTTGCGCAGGTAGATGGTCACGCGCAGCGGCTGCTGCCCGGCCGGCGCCTCGCCGATGGACTGGTACATGAGCTGGGCGCTCGGGCCCTTGGCATCGGGCAGCAGGCGGCCGCCGACCAGCTCGAAGCCCTGCGAACGCAGGTCGAACAGCTTGACAGGCATCTCCAGCCGCTTGGTGAGCCAGCGCGCGAGATGCTCTTCCTGCGCCTTCACCTCGACCGGGTGGCGCACCTCCGGCACGTAGACGCTGTGCGCCACCGCGGCGCGCTGCACCCAGCTCGGCCCACCGGAGGACGAGGCCATCTGGGCGGCCGGACGCTCGACGCGCCAGGCGATCGCCGCGCCCACGGCACCACCGACCACGAACACCGCGAAGGCGGCGGCCCAGCGCATCCAGCCGGTGTTCGGTGCCGCCGTGGCGGGCGCCTGGCTCCACACCACCTGCGTCAGGCGCTGCGGCACGGGCTCGGCCAGCACGCTGTCCAGCCGGGCACGCAAGCCCTCGGCGTCGGCGGCCCACAGGCGCACGCGGGCGGCTTCTTCGGGATGGTCGCGCAGCCAGGCCTCGACCTCGATGCGCTTCTCGGCATCGAGTTCGTCGTCCAGCCAGGCGTTCAGGAGGGTGTCGATCGGGGGGGCGTTCATGGCAATCCGTTCATGCGACTCAGACGACGCGGCGCAGGCCGCGCGCATTGCTCGGGGCACGTCCGTCGAGCAGGTCGCGCAGCGCCGAGCGTGCGCGCGAGATGCGCGACATCACCGTGCCCACCGGAATGCGCAGCACTTCGGCACATTCCGCGTAGGAGAGCTGTTCGAGCGTGACGAGCAGCAGCGGCTGGCGCTGCTCGATCGGCAGCTTGGAGAGCGCGGCCACCAGGTCCAGGCGCAGGCCGATGTCGTTGCCGATGGCGGGCAGCGCATCGACGACGTCGCGCGCCTCGGTCGGCTCGACCAGGGTCATGCGCTTGTCGCGCCGGCGCTCGTCCATGAAGGCGTTGTGCGCGATCGACAGCGTCCAGACGAGGATGTCGCGCTGCTGGTCGAACTGGTGCCAGTGCGCCAGCGCACGCTCCAGGGTGGTCTGCACCAGGTCGTCCGCCGCGCTCGGGTCGAACACCAGCGAGCGTGCATAGCGCCGCAGGCGCGGGATGGCGCCGAGCAGCTGCTGGCGGAAGGCGGTGGGGGCGTCCACGTTGGGCGTACGGAGCCGGGAGCGCGATTATTCCCCCGCGCCGGGCCAAGGGCAGGCCCGTTCCGCGAGAATGTCACGCATGACGCCGCCTTCGCACGCGCCCGCCAAGGCGCGCTCGCCCTCGTTCTCGTCCCCCGAATTCCGCGCGGCGCTGGGCATGTTCGCCACCGGCGTGACGGTGGTCACGGCGCGCGGGCCCGACGGCGCGCCGGTCGGGCTGACAGCCAACTCTTTCAATTCTGTTTCGCTGACACCGCCGCTGGTGCTGTGGAGCCTGTCGCGCAAGGCCGGCACGATGCCGGCGTTCCGCGCCGGCTCGCACTACGCGATCAACATCCTCGCCGCCGACCAGCGCGAGCTCGCCGAGCGATTTGCCGGCAAGGCCGAGGAGCGCTTCGCCGGCGTGGCCTGGCACGACGGCGCCGCCGGAGCCCCGCTGATCGACGGCGCGGTGGCGGTTTTCGAGTGTTTCAACCGCAGCCGCTACGAAGAGGGCGACCACGTCATCTTCGTCGGCGAAGTGGAGCGGTGCAGCCACCGCGCAGGCGCCCAGCCGCTGCTCTTCCACGGCGGGCGCTACTACACCGAACTGCCGCTCTGACTTGAAATCCGCGCCGGCGGCCTGAACTCCCCCGGGTATCCTCGGAGGACCCCATGCACATCGCCTGCGCCCATTGCGGCACCACCAACCGCGTGCCCGACGAACGCCTCGCCCAGGACCCGGTGTGCGGGCGTTGCGGCCAGCCCCTGCTGGCCGGCGAACCCGTCGAATTGACCGACGCCAACTTCGAGGCCGTGACCTCGCGCACCGAGCTGCCCGTGGTCGTGGACTTCTGGGCCTCGTGGTGCGGCCCCTGCCGCATGATGGCGCCGCAGTTCGAGCAGGCCGCGAAGCAGCTCAAGGGCCGCGCGCTGCTCGCCAAGGTCGATACCGACGCCAACCCGCAGGTCGCCACGCGCTTCGCCATCCGCAGCATCCCGACGATGGTCAAGCTGCAGGGTGGCCGCGAGGTGCAGCGCACCTCCGGCGCGATGCAGGCCGGCCAGATCGTCGGCTGGGTGGGCTGAGGCTGGGCCTCAGCCGGCGTGCGCGGCGGCGCGTTTCGCCGCGAAGTCCAAAAACCACGGCACGCAGGCCGCATTGGCCATCGCGTCGAGCTTGAAGACCTGCTCGGGCGGCGTGCCCATCAGCAGCTTCTTCACCGGCAACTCCATCTTCTTGCCCGAGAGCGTGCGCGGGATAGCCTCGACCTGGAAGATTTCGTTCGGCACATGGCGTGCCGACAGCGCAGTCTTGATCGCTTCGCGCAGGCGTTTCGTCAGTGCCGCGTCGAGCACCACGCCTTCGCGCAGCACGACAAACAGCGGCATGTAGCTTTCGCGGCCCAGGTACTCCAGGTCGACGACCAGGCTGTCGAGCACCTCGGGCTGCGCTTCCACCGCGCGGTACAACTCGGCGGTGCCCATGCGGATGCCGTGGCGGTTGATGGTGGCGTCGCTGCGGCCGTAGATGATCGCGCCGCCGCGCGGCGTGATGCGGATCCAGTCGCCGTGGCGCCAGACGCCGGGGTACATGTCGAAGTAGCTGTCGCGGTAGCGCCGGCCCGATTCGTCATTCCAGAAGCGCAGCGGCATCGAGGGCATCGGCTTCGTGCACACCAGCTCGCCGACCTCGTCGACCAGCGAGCGACCTCGCCCGTTGGCATCCGGCTCGCTCCAGGCCTCCACCGCCGCGCCCAGGCAGCGGCACTGCATCTCGCCCTCGACCACCGGCAGCGTGGCCAGCCCGCCGACGAAGGCGCCGGCGAAGTCGGTGCCGCCGGCGATCGGCGTGAGCCAGATGTCGCGGCCGTCGACCTTCGGCATGTGCTGCCAGATCCAGTGGTAGCCGTCGATCGCCAGCGGCGAGCCGGTCGAGCCGATGGCGCGCAGCTTCGACAGGTCGGCCGTCTTCTCCGGCTCGATGCCGGCCTTCAGGCAGTTGGCATAGAAGGCCGCGCCGGCGCCGAAGAAGGTGGCGCCGGCATCTGCCGCGAAGCGCCAGATGGTGTTGAGGTCCGGCGCCGCGATGCGCCCGCCGGGGTTGCCGTCGTAGATGCACACCGTGGTGCCGCCGAGCAGCGCGCCGGGCTGCGTGTTCCACATGATCCAGCCGGTCGAGCTGTACCAGTGGTAGCGGTCGCCGGTGTCGGCGCTGGCGCCGAGGTTGTTGTGCAGCGCGCCCATCTTCAGCGACTCGAGCACGATGCCGCCGTGGCCGTGCACGATGGGCTTGGGCAGGCCGGTGGTGCCGCTCGAGTAGACGACCCACAGCGGGTGGTCGAAGGGAAGCCACTCGGGCTGCAGCGTCGCCTCGCCGGCCACCAGCGCGGCGAAGTCGTGCAGCGTGCGCCCCGGCGCTGCGAGCAGGGCGGCGTCGGCCGCTTCATCCCGGTAGCGCAGCAGCACCGCATGCTGCACGCTGGGCAGCTCGTCGAGCAGCTGGCGCAGCACCGGCAGGCGGTCGTGCTCGACGCCGCCGTAGACATAGCCATCGACGCCGATCAGCACCTTCGGCTCGATCTGCTTGAAGCGGTCGAGCACCGCCAGCGGCCCCATGTCGGGCGAGCACACCGACCAGATCGCGCCCAGGCTGGCCACGGCCAGGAAGCTGACGATGGTGTGCGGCGTGTTCGGCAGGAAGGCGCAGACACGGTCGCCGCGCTGCACGCCCATGCCGCGCAGGGACTGCGCGAGGCGAGCGACCTGGCGGCGCAGCTCCGGCCAGGTGATCTGCTTCATCGTGCCGGCTTCGCGCATGCGCTCGTTCTGGAACAGAAGCGCCGGCTGGCCTGCCGCGTGCGCCGCGTCGGCATGGCGGAACACCTGCTGCACGTAGTTGAGCTGCGCACCAGGAAACCAGCGTGCGCCGGGCATCACTTCGTCGACCAGCACCGCTTCGTGCGGCGTCGGCGATTCGATGGCGAAGTAGTCCCACACCGAGCCCCAGAAGCCGCGCAAGTCGTTCACCGACCAGCGCCACAGCGCGTCGTAGCCCTCGACGGAGCGCGGGTCGAAATCCAGGCCGCGGTGTTCGGCCAGCCAGCGCGTGTAGCGCAGGATCTGCGCTTCGGGCAGCGTCATGTCGGTGTCTCCTTGTCGACCCCGGTGTAGATCCAGGATTCGCGCGCGAAGGGGTGCCGCCAGAAGCCGCGCACGCGCGGCTGCAGCAGGTCGTTGTTGATGGTGTGCACGTGCACCTTGTAGGGCATGTGGGCGACCAGCATGTTCTTGCCCTCGCGCATCAGCGCCTCGCGCTCGGGGCCGTCGGGCAGCACGTTCTGGCGCTCGAACAGGCGGTCGAAGGCGGGCAGCGAGAAACGCGAGTCGTTCGACTCGTTGGCGTTCGGGCCGTAGGCGATGCCCAGGAAGAAGCCGCCATCGGGCGAACCGGCCAACCAGCTGTAGCCCCACATCATCAGGCTCGCGCTGCGGCCGCGCTTGAGCAGGTCGCCCCAGGTGGCGAGGTCGAACTCGATGCGCAGGCCGACCTTGGCCAGGTTCTTGCGCCACAACTCGTTCAGGCGGCGCGAAAGCTGGTTGGTGGTGGACGACAGTCGCAGCACCAGCGGCGAGCCGTCGGGCCGCTCGCGCCAGCCGTCGCCGTTGCGGTCGACGTAGCCGTACAGGTCGAGCAGCGCCTTGGCACGCGCCGGCGCGTGATCGCCCATCTCGCTGCGGTAGTCGGCGTCGTAGCCCGAGGTGAAGGGCACCACCACCGACTGCGCCGGCACACCCTGGCCGTGGCGCACGAGGCGCAGCTCCTCCGTGCTGTCGTAGGCCAGCGCGACGGCGCGGCGCAGCGCCACCTTGTCGGGCGTGTAGCCGCCCACCACCGGGTCGAGCATGTTGAAGTAGGTCATCACCATGTCGGGCTGCAGCGCGCGCTGCAGCCGCATGCCCTGGCGCGCCAGATTCGGCGCGATCACCCCGCCGGGCAGCGCCACCGTCGTGAAGTCGACCGGCACGCGGATCTGGTCGATCGCGCCGTTCAGGAAGGCCAGCCAGCGCGGCTGCGCCTCGTCGACGACGTGGATCTCGATGCGTTCGGTCAGCGGCAGCCGCCGCCCGGCGAGTTCGGCGGCGATGGCCTGCGCCTGCGTGTCGCCCACGGCCGGCTCGCCCTCGAAGAAGCGCTCGCGGTACAGCGGGTTGCGCACGAGCTCGATGCGCGACGCCCGCCGCCACGAGGCCAGTCGGTACGGCCCGGTGCCCACCGGGTGCGCGGCGATGTCGCTGCCGTAGGCCTCGACCACCTCGCGCGCCAGCGCGCCGGTCAGGCCGCACAGCGCGAACTGGTAGACGAAGCGCGGGTTCGGTGCGGCCAGGCGGATGCGGAAGGTGTAGCGGTCGAGCGCGCGCAGGCCCTCGACCTCGCGGTCGTAGTCGAACGGCGTCTTGTCCTTCAACGCCCGCTCGCGCAGCGCCGGCAGGTCGAGGATGCCGGCGTTCTCGAAGACGTACAGGTTCTCGCTGTTGTTGCGCGGGTCGTAGTAGCGCTTGAGCGAGTAGACGTAGTCCTGCGCGACCAGCTCGCGCGGCCGGCCCTTGAATGCCGGGTCGTCGGCGAAGAAGATGCCCGGCCGGATGCGGAAGGTGAAGCTGCGGAAGTCGTCGCCGATCTCCGGCAGCGCCGCGGCCGTCAGCGGCCGCAACTTGACCGGCCGCGCCACGTGGTCGTAGCACAGCGGCGACTCGAATATGCAGGCGGCCACGCGGTTGGAGTTCTCGTCGCCGATGGCCAGCGGGTCGAAGCCGGTCTCGGCGGTTTCCAGCGCCACGCGCAAGGTGTCGGCAGGTGCCGCGCGCTGCGCCGCCCGTGCCGTTGCCGCCGGCAGCGCGAGCCAGGCCGCCGACGCCCCGAGCCAGTCGCGCCGGCGCATGCGCTCAGCGCGCCTTCGGCTGGCGCGCCGGGTCGACGTCGACGTACTGCCAGAACTGGTAGCCGAACAAGGGGCGGCGGTAGCCCATCAGCCAGGGCTGGGTGAGGTCGGTGACCACGCGGTGCACGTTGTACTTCTGCGGGGCGTAGGCGATCGCGATCTTCATGGCCTCGTGCAGCAGGACCAGCCGTTCGGGGCCGTCGGGCAACACCTGCATGCGGCGGAAGAGATCGTCGAACTGGGCGTTCTTGAAGCGCGAAAAGTTCTGCCCCCCCGCGGCCGGCCCGTAGAGGAGCACCAACCCGTCCTGCACGTCCGGGTTGGTCGCCGTGAAGCCCAGCTGCCAGATCATGATCTGGCCGGCCCTCGCCATCTTCAACTGCTCGGGCCACTGTCCCTTGAGGATCTTCAGGCGCAGGCCCAGCGCATCCATGTTGCGCTTCCAGATCTCGTCGAACTGCCTGGACAGCGCATCGGGCTGCGTCGCGTATTCGAGCGTCAGGGGCGCACCGTCGGGCATCTCGCGCCAGCCGTCGCCGTCGCGATCGACATAGCCGTACAGATCGAGCAGCGCCTTGGCGCGCCCGACGTCGTAGTCGCTGTTCTCGGTCTTGTAGGCCGCGTCATAGCCCCAGGTGTTGGGAGCGACGAGCGTCTGGGCCGGGATCGCCTGCCCGCGACGGACATTGTTGATCTCCCGCCACACGTCAGTGCCCAGACTGATCGCCCGCCGCAGCGCGACATTCTGCGGCGCGTACCCGCCGACGATCGGGTCCTCCATGTTGAAGTAGAACAGGGTGCGGTCCGCAGCGGCCACGCGCTGAAGGCCGATGCCGCGCCGTGCGAGGTTCGGCGCGATCACGCCGTTCGGGGCGGCCAAGGACGCATACTCGAGCGGCACGGCCAGCAAGTCGAACCGCTCGCTCAGGAAGGCAAGCCAGCGCGGCTGGCTGACCTCGATGATGCTGATCTCGACGCGGTCGACCATCGGCAAGGTGCGCCCACGAAAGCGCTTCACCAGCGCCTGGCCCTCGGCATCGTCGTCAAGTGGCGTCACCTCGTCCTCGTAGCGGACCGTGCGGAAGTTCGGGTTGCGCTCGAGCACGAGCAACGAACTGCGCCGCCACTGCGCGAGCCGGAACGGCCCGGTGCCCACCGGATGCTCCATCGTGCTGCCCGCATAGGCCTCGATGACTTCGCGCGCCACGGCCCCGAGCGCGCCACCCTGGGCAATCAGGTAGATGAAGCGCGGGCGCGGTGTCTCGAGCCTGAACTGCACGGTGTAGCGGTCGATCGCGCGCACACCCTCGACCTCGCGATCGTAGTCAAACGGCTTCTTCAGCCTCAGCGCCTCCTCGCGCAGCGCTTCCAGGCCCAGGATGCCTTCTTCCTTGACGTTCTGGTAGATCGGGCTGCGCACCTCGGGGTCGTAGAAGCGCTTCACCGAGTAGACGTAGTCTTGTGCGACAAGCTCGCGCTTCGCCCCCTTGAACACCGGGTCGTCGGCGAAGTAGATGCCCGGCTTGATGCGCACCGTCCAGGTCCGGAACCCGTCGCTCACCTCCGGCATGGCCACCGCAACATTGGGCGTCACCTTGAAGGGACGCGCCAGGGGGTCGTAGCGGTACAGGCCATCGAAGATGTGCGAGGTGACGGTCTGCGAATAGAGGTCGTCCACGCGCGCTGGGTCGAACCCCGTCTCGGCGACCGGGAAGGAGTAGCGCAGCACGCGCGGCACGGCAGCGGGATCGGCGGCCTGCACCGCGGACACCACGGCCCACCCGGCAACCAGCGCGGCAAAGTCCCGCAGCAAGCTCACTTCGCCTCCCGCTCGCGAATCGCCGGATCGACGTCGAGGTACTTGTAGAACTCGCGCATGAAGGGGTTGCGCCGGAAGCCGATCACCCAGGGCTGCATCAGGTCGGTCACGATGCGGTGCGTACTCAGCTTGTAGGGCACGTAGGCCACCATCAGCTTGCTCGCCTCTTCCATCACCTGGGCTCGCTCGGGGCCGTCGGGCAGGGTGCCCTGCCTGGCGAAGAGCGTGTTGAAGGCAGGCAGGTCGAATCGCGCATGGTTCGCGCCGCCCTTGTTGGGGCCGTAGGCCAGCGCCAGGAAGGTCTCGCCGTCGGGCGTGCTGGCCGACCAGGCCACGCCCCACATCATCAGCTTGCCGGTGCGCGAGGCTTTCAGGTTCTCCGGCCACTTGGCCACCTTGAAGACGATGCGCAGGCCGACCGCCTTCATGCTCTTCTCCCACAGCTCGGCGAGCTGGCGGCTCGACTGATCGGGCTGGGTGGCGTACTCCAGCAGCAAGGGCTTGCCGTCGGGCAGTTCGCGCCAGCCGTCGCCATCGCGGTCGAGGTAGCCGTACATGTCCAGCAGCGCGCGGGCGCGTGCCGGATCATGGTCGCTCATCGTGGTCTTGAGCGCCGGGTTGTAGCCGAAGGTCAGCGGCGCGATCGCCGTCTGCGCCGGCACGGCCTGGCTCTTGCGCACCAGGCGGATCTCCTTATCGCTGTCGTAGGCGAGCGCGATGGCGCGGCGCAGCGCCACCTTCTGCGGCGTGTAGCCGCCGACCACCGGGTTGTCCTGGTTGAACAGCGCCGCCAGCGTGATGTCCACCAGCGGCGAGCGGTCCATCGTGATGCCCCGCTTGGCCAGGTTGGGCGCGAGCTTGTCGTTCGGCGCCGCCACCGGCGCGAACTCGTTGGGCAGCCGCTCCATCAGGTCGGTCTGGCCGTTCAGGAAGGACAGCCAGCGCGGCTGCGCCTCCTCGATGATGGCGATCTCCACGCGGTCGAGCATGGGCAGGCGGCGGCCCTTGAGCTGCGCGGCGATGGCCTGCGAGCGCGGGTCGTCGGCCGGCGCCTCTTCGTCGTACAGCACCTCCCGGTAGTTCGGATTGCGCGCCAGCACGATGCGCGAGCTGCGCCGCCACTCGGCCAGCACGAAGGGCCCGGTGCCCACCGGGTGCTCCATGATCTTGTCGCCGTAGAACTCGACCACCTCGCGCGCCAGCGCGCCGAAGTTGGCGGCGTCGGTCAGCACCTCCTGGTGGAAGCGCGGCGCGGGTTCGGCCAGCTTGACCTGGAAGGTGTAGCGGTCCAGCGCGCGCAGGCCCTCGACCTCGCGGTCGTAGGGGAAGGGCTGCTTGTCCTTGAGCACCTGTTGCCGCAGCTCCGACAGGCCGAGGATCTTCACGGCTTCGAGCCGGTACAGGTTGGGGCTGTTCCAGCGCGGGTCGTAGTGGCGCTTGAGGCTGTAGACGTAGTCCTGCGCGACGAGCTCGCGCCTGGCGCCCTTGAACGCCGGGTCGTCGGCGAAGTGGATGCCCGGCTTGAGCTGGAAGGTGAAGGTGCGGAAGTCTTCGCTGATCTGCGGCATCGCCACCAGCGTGTTCGGCTTCATCTTGAACGGCCGTGCCAGGAAGTCGAAGACCAGCGGCGCCTCGATGATGCCGGCGATGACGGTGCGCGAGTACAGGTCGGAGATCTGCGCCGGGTCGAAGCCGGTCTCGGCGACCGGGAAGGCATAACGCAGCACGCGGGGCGCGTCGGCGGCGGCCGGCTGGGCATGGGCGGCGCCGCAGGCCAGGGCCAGAAGCAGGGCCCGGGTCAGGCCTCGGAGGGACATCGCAGGTTCTCCAGGATCGGAATCGGCCGAAGTCTATGCGCTGATGGCATGCGAGTTGCGTGCGGGGTCACGAGGGCAAACACCGGGGCGAGGGGGCTTTGCCCGGGCCCTAGACTCGCGCCTGCATTCTTCTGGAGATCCCGAGCGCATGGCCGCTTACCTGATCCGGCGCCTTTGGCAGATGATCCCGACGCTGTTCGGCGTCGTGCTGCTGGTGTTCTTCCTCTTCAAGGCCTTCGGCGGCGACCCGGCCGAAATCCTCGGCGGCCTGTCGGCCTCGCCCGAGCAGATCCAGGCCATCCGCACCCAGCTCGGCCTGAACGAGCCGTGGTGGGTGCAGCTGGGCATCTTCCTCAAGCAGATCGTCAGCTTCGACTGGGGCCGCAGCTGGGCCACCAACGAATCGGTGGCGAACCTCTTCGCCACGCGGCTGCCGGCCACGCTGACGGTGATGGTGCCCATCCTGCTGCTCGACACGCTGCTGGCCATCCCGATCGCGCTGCTGGTGGCCTACCTGCGCGGCTCGCTGACCGACCGCAGCATCATGGTGGCCACCACCGTCGCGCTGTCGATCTCCTTCCTGGTCTACGTGATCGTCGGCCAGTACGTGTTCGCCTTCCAGCTCGGCTGGTTCCCGGTGCAGGGCTGGACGGACAGCCTGGCCACCAACCTGCTCGTCTACACGCCGCTGCCGGTGCTGCTGGCGGTGATGGTGGGCGTGGCGCCGCAGACGCGGCTGTACCGCACCTTCTTCCTCGACGAGATCGGCCAGGACTACGTGCGAACCGCGCGCGCCAAGGGCCTGACCGAGCCGCGCATCCTGCTCACCCACGTGATGCGCAACGCGATGATCCCCATCCTCACCAACGTGGCGGTGTCGCTGCCGGGCATCTTCGTCGGCTCCTTCCTGATCGAGGTGTTCTTCTCCATCCCCGGCCTGGGCCGCGAGGTGCTGCTGGCGGTCAACCGCAGCGACTACCCGGTGATCCAGGCGGTGACGATCTACCTGGCCGTCATCACGATGGTCGTGAACCTGGCCACCGACGTGCTCTACAAGCTGGTCGATCCGCGGGTGGTGCTCAAGTGAGCGCGGTGATGGCCGTGGCGGGCGCGGCGAACCGCTCCGAAGGTGTCTGGGCCGCGGCCTGGCGGCGCTTCCGCGGCGACCGCGTCGGCATGGTCTCGATGGTCATCGTGGCCGGTTTCGCCGTGCTGATGGCGGCCGCCGGCCTGGGCCTGGTGGCGGCCGACTGGCAGGTGGAGAAGGGCGTGCCCAACGCGCCGCCGACCTTCATGGGCCCGGCCAAGCAGGAGGCCAGCACGGCGATCCCGGTGCCCACCGGCCCGAACGTCGACATCTCGGCCGTCGACCCGCTCGCGCCGCGCTACGCCGAGTGGGCCGAGCTGGCCAAGA
>Ga0209097_10000332_pt1 | contig 49502 bp, 32 predicted proteins | sample AD_UKC052_MetaG_FD_184419 | JGI IMG/M metagenome (GOLD analysis project Ga0209097, IMG submission 184419) | Active sludge microbial communities of municipal wastewater-treating anaerobic digesters from USA - AD_UKC052_MetaG (SPAdes) (version 2) | ecosystem: Engineered > Bioreactor > Anaerobic >... | reverse complement strand
CTTTTTGAAGCATCTTCTCCATAAAAGTGTTTTGTCCAACGAATGAATTCTGCAATAAATGCATCTGCAATATCTTCATGTAACATCAGATAATCTGCGCCTACACAAGTTTGTCCGGCATTCCAGAATTTTCCCCAAGCAATGCGTTTTGCAGCAATGGAGATATTCACATCCTTGTCCACTATAACAGGGCTTTTTCCACCTAATTCTAGGGTGACAGGAGTTAAATGTGCCGAAGCCATGCGCATGATTTCTTTTCCAACAGAAGCACTTCCGGTGAAAAAAATATGATCGAAACGGTATTTCTCAATGAGTTCAGGACCAACCATCGCACCGGCGCCTTGAACAACACACACCAATTCATCGGGATAAATACTGCTAATTATTTCTTCAACAATGGCAGCTGTTGCAGGGGCCTGATTGGATGGTTTTATAAATGCACAATTCCCTGCAGCCAATGCACTTATCAAAGGTCCCATGACTAACATAAATGGATAATTCCATGGTCCAATAATGAGAATTACACCGAGTGGATCTTTCAGAATAAAACTTGTCGATGGCCAATGAGCAAAAGGTGTAGGGACATATTCCGTTTGGCTCCAATCATCCAAATGGTTTAGCGTGTGATTAATTTCCATTTTCAGGATTCCCAATTCACTCGCATAAGCTTCATACGCATGCTTTCCTAAATCCTTTGCTAAGGCAGCTAAGATTTGACTTTCATACGTTTCGAATGCCTTGCTTAATAAACGCAGTTGCTTTTTTCGAAAGGAAATAGAACTTGTTTGACCACTCTTGAAAAAGGCTTGTTGCGCCGAATAGGCTGCGGCTATTTTTTCGGAATTAAGCATACGATAAATATCGGATGAATATGGATTCAATCAGCCTTTGTTAAGAAATCGAGCAACAGCATCTGCACAATTTTGACCGTCCATTGCTGCAGATACAATTCCACCTGCATATCCAGCGCCTTCACCACATGGGAAAAAGCCTTGCATTTGAACATGTTGCAATGTTTCAGGATCGCGTGGAATACGCACGGGCGTTGAGGTGCGTGATTCTACAGCGTGTAAAACTGCTTCATTGGTATAATAACCTTTCATTTTTCTACCAAATGCAGGAAATGCACCTTGTAATCGTTGGGCAACAGCAGCCGGCAAAACATCACTCAGATTACTGGAAACGATGCCCGGTTGATAGGATGAAGCAGGCAAATCACGACTGATTTTTCCTTGAACAAAATCAACCATGCGTTGTGCTGGAGCCATTTGTTTTCCTCCGCCAACTACACAAGCTTTTTGCTCAACAGCTTGCTGAAATTTCATACCTGCTAAAGGGCCAAATGCCTTGAATGCAACTAAATCTTCAGGCTTTATTTCGACCACAATTCCCGAATTCGCAAAGGGATTATTGCGTTTCGAAGGCGACCATCCATTGGTAACAACTTCACCTGGCGATGTTGCACAAGGCGCAATAATTCCACCGGGACACATACAAAATGAGTATACACCTCTTTCTTTCACTTGTTCAACCAAGGAGTAGGAGGAAGGTGGTAAATAATCACCTCGATGATCGCAGTGGTATTGGATAGAATCAATTAATTCCTGTGAATGTTCAGCGCGCACACCTAATGCAAACGGCTTAAATTCCAGATGCATTCCTGCTGCATGAAGCATTTCGTAGATGTCTCTTGCCGAATGTCCGGTAGCTAGGATAATTGCTTGCGCAGGAATCTTAGTTCCATCATGACTCTTAACACCTTTAAAAGCAGCTCCTTCAAAAAGGAATTCACTGATTCGCGTATTGAAATGCACTTCGCCACCATGATTCAGAATGGTTTCGCGCATAGCGACAATGATTCCAGGTAGTTTGTTGGTACCAATATGAGGATGCGTATCAATTAGGATTTCTTCTACCGCACCATGCGCAAAAAAAGTATCCAAAACGGCTCTAATATCACCGCGTTTATTAGAACGTGTGTAAAGTTTCCCGTCTGAATAAGTTCCCGCTCCACCTTCACCAAAGCAATAATTGGAATCAGGATTTACAATCTGTTCTTTGTTGATGGCTGCTAAATCGCGACGTCGATCACGGACATTTTTTCCGCGTTCAAGAACAATTGGTTTGAGACCTAATTCCAATAGACGCAATGCTGCAAATAAGCCAGCTGGGCCTGCTCCGGCAATAATAACCTCGGGTGCGTTTACAACGTTCTTATAACTAGGAAATTGAACACTTGAAGTAGGCTGTTCCTCATTCACATACACTGCTACTTTCAGATTCACTTTAACATTTCTGCCACGTGCATCAATCGAGCGTCTCAAGGGAATGATATGCAATCGATCAGCATCCGACAATCCTAATTCTTGCCGAATATGTTCTTTGAGAAGCTGTGAATCATAGCCAAGTCGAGGGCTGAGTGTTAACTGCAGTTCCTGATGCATGACTTATTCAAATGTAAATGAGATATAAAAAGCTTTTGAATGGATACTACTTAAGCCTAATGTATAAAGGTTGTTGTCTTGTACCAATAGGTTTTTTAGTCCATAAGACATCTTAAATTCGGGAGTGAATTTGAAATATTGCGAATAGAAGTCGAATCCAAATCCAATTTCATAATTGAAATCGTTACGCTTAAGTTTTAGTATCTTTTCGCCTTTATCATCTACTTTATCTTGAGATGCTAAGTCAATTACAGACTTCACTCCACCAATTATATATGCTCTGCCGTTATTTAAGCGGGATGACTTAAATTTTAAAAGTAAAGGAAACTCAAGGAAAGTTGATTCAACTCGTTTGGCTCTATTGATTATAGAATCATTCTGAGATACTAATCTTATTTTATAATCTAGCCTTCTTTCACCAAAGGATAACGTTGGCATAAACCTTAAATCAAAATTATCTCCCATGTGGAGATTAGAAATTATCCCTAATGTAAATCCTGTTGCAGCTCCTTGTTGAATAGTAAGAACAGAATCAATATCACGCAAATCTTTAACAGGAGTAGGTATAAAGTTAAATGAATTCGTACCCAACAAGAAACCGAAGTGAATGGTCTGCTTGTCATAATTAGGCAAATTCAACACTTTTCTTTTCTGAGCTGATAGCGTTGTAGCAGAAGATCCTAACATCAATACTAGAGTTAGGATTAATCGAGTGAAATGCACTGTTTTGGTAATAATCTGTTTCAACGCAAAACCAATAAGGTTTATTTTATACCCGTGTACAGACTTACGATTCCAAAAGTTACACGTTGTGCCTGAAGGTCTTTAAAGCCTGAGTTTTTCGCAATAGTTAAAAATTCATCTCCTTCAGGAAAAACACTTACCGACTCATATAAATATCGATATGCTGAATTGTCTTTGGAAATCAATTTCCCCCACCATGGGCAAAAATACCTGAAATAGAAATCATATAACTGTCTAATTGGAAAAATTCTAGGGCGAGAAAATTCGAGAATAACAACCTTGCCTCCTGGGCGAAGAACTCGATTCATCTCTTGGAGCCCAATCGAAAGATGTTCGAAATTACGTACTCCAAAAGCTACAGTTACTGCATCAAACGAATTACTTTCAAATGGCAAGTTTTCAGAATCAGCATTTTGTAATTCTATTATTTGACTGAGTCCTTTCTTTTCAATTTTCACTCTTCCTACAGCTAACATTCCATCTGAAATATCAACACCAATAATTGATTTCGGATTAAGTTGTTTGGATGCCGCAATGGCAACATCACCCGTTCCTGTGGCAATATCAAGAAGTCGATTAATTTCAATCCCTTTCAACTTTCCAAGCATCTTTTTTCTCCACCAAATATCAATTCCAAATGATAAAGAACGATTTAGAAAGTCGTAATTGTCAGATATATTATCGAACATTTTTTCTACCTGCTTTCTTTTGGAATCGGTAGAATGTTCGTATGGGGTTACTTTAGTCATATAGAAGGAACAAAGCTTCAATTGTCTTTGTTCTGATTGTTATTCAGGTAATTTCTTGAGTTCTGCAATAGCATCTGTAAATAAGGTGGTTGCGTCGACAGGAACTACTCCAGGCTTTTCGCATACACTTCCTCCAGCTAAATTTGCTAGAAATGTACTCAGTTGAATATCGGCACCGCATGCCAAACACAAAGCAGCTGTACTAATTACTGTATCACCAGCACCACTTACATCTGAAATAGTTACTGGACGTGATGCTATTTGAACATGTTCCGTTCCATTACTAGCAAACATACCGTGTTCTGAAAGTGTTATCAAACTCCAAGTATGGTGCAACAATTTTCTCAATTCTGAATCAATATTGGAAAGTGATTCAAGCGACTTCGGATTTACTTCTGAAGCTAAGCCTTCTCGAATCTCTTTTAAATTGGGTTTAAACAAATATACTCCTTTGTAAAATTGAAAGTTTCGCTTTTTGGGATCTACTGCAGTCAATATGTTCTTTTGGTTTGCACGTAGTACAACCTCTTTAATTAAGTTTTCTGAGATAACTCCTTTGTCGTAGTCCTCAAATATTATTACATCAATAGGCGAATCATTAATCAGTTTCAGTACATGATTTAAAAACAAATCCTGTTCTCTAGCAGCTAACAAACTATCATCTTCCTCATCTACACGTAATAACTGATGATGATTACCAATAATTCTAGTTTTTACGGTTGTTTGTCTTGGGAATCGAACAATTCCTTCGCTAGTCAATCCTTCTGATTCCAACAATCCTAAAAAACAATCACCACCTCGATCATTCCCAATTACTGAAGCTAAAACAGGTGTTGCTCCTAAAGCTTTGATGTTCAATGCCACATTTGCTGCACCACCTAATCGATCTTCTTTTTGTTTTACTGCAACTACTGGTACAGGTGCTTCTGGAGAAATGCGATCCACTTTCCCCCACACATAACTGTCTATCATTACATCTCCAATGATCAAGACTCGTTTATGAGGGAACTGTTCAAATACCCGCTGTAGCTCGTTTTGGTTCATTTTTCTAAACTTTCCAATCCTGCTTTAAGTCGCTTTACAGATTCAATAATTGTTTCTTCAGAAGTGGCATATGATAATCGAATCGAATTTCCACATCCAAATGCTTCTCCACCAACAGTAGCTAAATGAAACTCATTAATTAGATACATTGTTAGTTCAATGCTCGTATTTACAGGTTGACCTTTCCATTTTCTACCTAGAAAAGCAGAGATATCAGGGAAGAAGTAAAAAGCACCTTCAGGTTCATTCACCTTTAACTCATTGATTTCTTTTAACAAACCAAGCATGAGGTTTCTTCTTTTATGAAAACCTTCAACCATGGGTTGTATTACTTCTGGATCAGCTTCTAAAGCTGCAATTGCAGCTCGTTGTGTGATAGTGCAAGTGCCTGAAGTAATTTGTCCTTGAAATTTATCACAAGCTTCAGCAATCCATTTTGGAGCACCAATATATCCTAGCCTCCAGCCTGTCATTGCAAAACTTTTCGATAATCCATTAACGGTAACAACTCGCTCTTTCATTTCGGCTAAGGATGCGATACTGCAATGTTTGCCCTTGAAACGAATGTGCTCGTATATCTCATCCGAAACAATTATCACTTCAGGATAAGATCTAAAAAGTGCTGCTATTGCTTCTAACTCTTCCTTAGAATAGACTGAACCAGTTGGATTACAAGGAGATGAAAAAATCATCAAGCGAGTTTTATCCGTCAATTCTGATTTTAATTGTTCTGGTTTAACTTTAAAGTCCTGTTCGATACCTGCATAAATGATTTTAGGTATCCCACCAGCTAGTTTGATTATCTCAATATAGCTTACCCAATACGGCGATGGTAATAAAACCTCGTCTCCAGGGTTTATTAAACTCAAAATTACATTAGCAATTGATTGTTTCGCACCAGTTGATACAACTATTTGATCAGGTGCATATTCAATTCCATTATCCCGTTTAAATTTCTTTGAAATAGCTTCTCTGAGTTCTATATATCCAGCAACTGGAGGATAATGAGTGAAGTTTTCATCGATAGCTTTTTTGGCTGCTTCCTTTATAAAAAGTGGAGTGTCATAATCTGGCTCACCTAAACTTAAACTGATTACATCAACACCTTGTGCTTTAAGTTCCCTTGTACGACGCGCCATTGCAAGTGTCTCAGATTCGCTGAGTACTTTCAATCTGTTGGATACATGGTTCATGATTAAATTCGATTTTGGCTTGCGAAACTACGGGAATTTTTAGAATCGAAAGGAATCGAGTAATATTGCAGCCCGGTTGCAGCACACAGAAAATCCGGTTCTCTCCTGCTAATGCGCATTTCAGCATCTATCAGTTCTGTTCATCGTCGTCAGATTTCCTCTACTGTTAAGGAATTGGATCAAGCAGGTGTGGACTTCTATCATCTTGATAGTGTTGAAAATAGGGAAATATTTGCTTTTGCTAAAATGCTAAGAAGTATCTCCCAAACACCCATGGATCTTCATTTAATTACGTCTGATCCTGTTAAATATTGGGATGATATTCGTGAATCAGGTGTAGTATCTACTGTTATTCAACTTGAATCACTTCATTCTTCACTTTTTATTCCTCAAGATTTAAGAGGAAAAGTAGGTTTAGCTATACTTGCTTCGAGCTCTCCCGAATTATTTAGACCTTACGAGAAAGTCGCATCTTGTTTACTTATTATGACTACAACCCCTGGTTATAGTGGTGGTAAGTTTCAACAAGAACAATTCGCTAATATTCTACGATTTAGATTTGCTTATCCGAAAATCCCACTTATTGTTGATGGTGGAGTTACAGGTGAAATTGCTGCAATTTTGAACCTAATGGGGATTCCTCAAGTAGTTTCAGGCTCTTATCTGTTTTCAGAATCTTCGGTTTTTGAAACAGTCAATAAGCTAAAATCCCAACCTGCTGCTAATCGAACTATAGTTGATTTTTTCCTCCCCGAACCCGAATTGTTGAAGACCTTAGATCTCAGACTACCCGAGCAAATTCAATATATCAACCATTTGGGTGATACTTCTTTGAGATTAATACCTGATAATTGGTTAAACTCTATTGGTGCGAAAACAGTTGCCATGAATGTTGGACCGGTTCAAACTATTTGGGTGGATGAGCGTGTTAATGTGGAGACTCTTTCCAGATTACTTCCTTCAATCCCAACTATACCTCAGCTATTGATTGCCGTTAACCAATCCGACGAAGTTTCAGGCCTTGTTTGTCTTTCCACTTACTAATCATTCATATGATTCTTCATCTTAAAAGTACCCTTTCTGCTGATCAAATTTCACAGCTCGCACTTAATAATCAGGCTGTTTATTATACCAATGAAAGTCATTTGATTTTTGTTCTTCCTGCAGCAGTTAAAGCTGTTCCAGAGGAATTAAAACCTTTTACCGAAGAATCTTGGGTGACAGATTCTGATATTCAATTAGCCTCTCGTTCTTATCGAACAGATGTAAGAGAAGTAACTTGGGGAAAAACTACAATTGGAGGTTCTTCTAATTCTACCGTTATGATTGCTGGACCATGTTCAGTTGAATCGGAAGAGCAATTAGAACTAACAGCATCATTACTTTCTAGCTGCAATATTGTGAATATGCGCGCTGGTGCATTTAAACCTAGAACTTCTCCCTATTCTTTTCAAGGAATGGGAATAGATGGGGTGAAATTACTAGCAAAAATGCGTGAGAAATACGGTTTCTCAATTGTAACCGAAGTTCGTGATGCAACTAATGTGGAAGCTATTATAGAGTATGCTGATGTCATTCAGATTGGAGCAAAATCTATGTATGACCACGGCGTTTTGCGGAGATGTGGAAAAGCCAACAAACCCGTTTTACTAAAACGAGGCTTTGGTTCTACATTACAAGAATTTGTACAATGTGCTGAGTTCATCTTGTCTGGTGGAAATGAGCAAGTTATGCTTTGTGAGCGAGGCATTCGAACGTTTGAAACGAAAACTAGATTTACATTAGATCTCTGCGGAGTTTCTTACTTGAAACAGTATACAAACTTGCCTGTAATACTTGATCCAAGCCATGCTATGGGTTATGCCTATGGTGTTGCGGATCTTTCTCGGGCATGCGTTGCTATGGGAATTGACGGGTTATTAGTAGAAACTCACCCGAATCCTAAAGTAGCTAAATCGGATGCTTCTCAACAGTTAAATCATGATGAATTTCGTGATTTAATGAAAACACTGAATCCTGTTGCTCAGGCTGTGGGAAGAAAAATGATTTAATCTATGTTGCTAAGAAAAAATATTGCGTTTTTCATAAATAATCATTCCTCTTTTCAATTAGAAGAAGGCTTGAAGGCCCGTTTACAGGTTTATTTGGAATCAGATTCTGAATTAATCTATCCTGAATTGTTACTTGAACTTGCTAATAAAACATCCTATTTGGTTGATTCAATTTTATCAGACGATTTAGAATTAAAGTCTGAAATATCCACCAAAATAAAAATGATCGTTTTTGATGTGGATGGAGTCATGACAGATGCAGGAATGTATTATACTGAGTCGGGTGATGAGATGAAGAAATTCAATGCAAAAGATGGTTTAGCAATTCGAAATATTATTAAATCAGGAATGCTCACTGGTATAATAAGCCATGGTATTAATGTGAACCTTATTAAGCGCAGAGCAGATTTATTGGGTATTCAACATGTTTATGCGGGTAATCGTCCTAAGACTGAAGTGCTTGCTGAATGGTGTCATCATTTAGGAATTAATTTTGAAAATGTTGCGTTCATCGGTGATGATATTAACGATCTTCCTATCATTCGAGTAGTTGGGTTTTCAGCTTGCCCATCTGATGCTATTAATTTGGTTAAAGCTGAAGTGAACATTGTTTTAAGGAATAAGGGTGGGGAAGGAGCTATTCGAGAGTGGATTGATACCTGCTTTTCAAATTAGTTTCTGAATTTAAATGGATAAAAACTTCAATTAGAATATGCAATTGAAAAATGACTTGATCCTACGTGCCGCTCGAGGAGAGAAAACAGAAAGAACCCCTGTTTGGCTCATGCGTCAAGCTGGAAGAATATTACCAGAATATCGGGCTGTCAGATCAAAATTGAGTGGGTTTATTGAATTAGTCGAAAACCCTGAATTAGCTGCTGAAGTTACAATTCAACCTGTTGATATTCTTGGGGTGGATGCAGCTATTATATTCTCTGATATTCTTGTTGTTCCTCAAGCTATGGGATGTCCATATCAAATGATCGAACAAAAAGGACCTTGGTTTGAGACTACGATACGCCAGCAATCAGATTTGACCTCATTACATATTGCCGATCCAGAAATTGATTTAGGCTATGTACTTGAAGCCATTCGAATAACAAAGAAAGAACTTAATGGAAGAGTTCCCTTGATTGGTTTCGCAGGTGCTCCATGGACCATTTTTGCCTATATGACAGAAGGGGCAGGCTCTAAAACCTTTTCAATAGCAAGAAAGATTCTATATACTGATCCCAAATTTGCACACCAGCTTTTAGAAATGATTACGGATAGTACTATCCAATATCTGAAAGCTCAAATTCAGGCAGGCGCAGATATGATTCAGCTTTTTGATTCCTGGGCTGGTATATTATCTCCAGAACAATACGAAGAATTCTCATTGAGATACATTAGAAGGATTTGTGACTCAATTCAAGAAGTTCCAGTAACTGTTTTTGCAAAAGGTGCTTTTTTTGCTCGTAAACAATTAGGTTTATTGTCTTGCAATACAATTGGTCTTGATTGGAATATGGATATCGAAGAATCAAGAAGTTTAATTGGTTCTTCTAAAACTCTTCAAGGAAATATGGATCCTTGTTTACTTTATTCCGACTTTAATACTATTAAAAATGCAACTGAAGAAATGCTGATTAAATTTGGGCCCGCAAGGCATATTGCTAATCTTGGCCATGGTTTATATCCCGATACTTCACCTGAAGCTGTTAAAGTTTTTATTGAAACAGTAAAGAACTTTAAACATTCATAAATTGCTAAAAATCAACAATTAAAAAGTAATCGCTTTGGCCTTATCAATTTCCGACAGCTTAATAATTATTCCTACATACAACGAAATAGAAAACGTTGAGCGTATGGTTAGAAAAGTAATGTCGCTTGAAAAAGGTTTTCATTTATTGATAATTGATGATGGTTCTCCAGATGGTACAGCAGCTTGTGTAAAACAACTGATGAATGAATTTCCTGATAGGTTATATATAGAAGAACGGGCAGGAAAACTCGGATTAGGCACAGCTTATATACATGGTTTTCACTGGGCTTTAAAAAGAGATTACTCCTACATTTTTGAAATGGATTGTGACTTTTCGCATAATCCGGATGATTTAATTCGACTTTACGATGCATGTGCAATTGAAAATTTTGACATTGCAATCGGATCTCGATATATTAATGGAGTGAATGTGGTTAATTGGCCAATGAAAAGAGTGCTGATGTCTTATTATGCTTCTGCTTATGTAAGAAGAATAACAGGCATGAAGATTCGGGATACAACAGCTGGTTTTAAATGCTATAAAAAGAAGGTACTTGAAACGTTAGAATTAGATAAGATCCGTTTCATGGGCTATGCTTTTCAAATTGAAATGAAGTTTACCGCATGGAAATGCGGATTTTCGATAAAAGAAGTGCCTATTATCTTTTATGATCGCACCCAAGGTGTTTCAAAGATGTCAGGTAAAATTTTTAGAGAAGCTGTATTAGGAGTGATTGAGATGAAGATTAAAAGTTGGTTTAGAAAATTTCCACAAGCTAAGTCCGCTTAGGTCAGCCTTCCCCATAGTTCTCAACAAACTAATTTGAAGGTAAATCTCAAATTAGTTTGAAAGGCCGATGTTTTCTGAAAAGAAGGAGCTCAAAATGCTTACTTTTGTCAAACTCTTTCTACAGCACCATGTCCTCTCCCGCCAAATATATTTTTGTTACCGGAGGGGTAGCCTCCTCCCTTGGAAAAGGGATTATTTCCGCTTCTCTTGCAAAATTGCTCCAAGCGCGAGGCTATTCCGTGACTATTCAAAAATTTGACCCCTACATCAACGTTGACCCAGGGACACTTAATCCCTACGAACACGGTGAATGTTATGTAACTGAAGATGGTGCCGAAACCGATCTCGATTTAGGTCATTACGAACGGTTTCTCAATATCCCAACTTCTCAAGCCAACAATGTAACAACAGGTTGGATATACAAGACTGTTATTGAAAAAGAACGTCGAGGTGATTACCTCGGCAAAACTGTTCAGATTATTCCTCATATCACTGATGAAATTAAACGTCGGATGAAGTTGTTAGGGGAATCAGGGCGTTACGAATTTGTCATAACCGAAATTGGTGGGACTGTAGGGGATATTGAATCATTGCCATACATCGAAGCTATTCGTCAGTTAAAGTTGGAGCTTGGGCCATCTGATTGTTTAGTTATTCATTTAACACTGATTCCATTTTTAGCTGCTGCTGGTGAATTGAAAACCAAACCAACTCAACACTCAGTAAAAATGTTCCTCGAACAAGGGGTTCAGCCTGATATTTTAGTTTGCCGCACAGAACATGAACTCGGAAAAGATTTGAAGAGAAAAATTGGCTTGTTCTGCAACGTGAGCGAAAATGCTGTAATCGAATCTAGAGACGCTGCATCTATTTATGATGTTCCATTATTAATGGAAAAAGAAGAACTCGATTTGGTTGTTTTGAAAAAGCTTGGAATGCCAAGTAATAATGCTCCAGATTTAGATAGTTGGAAAAAGTTCTTACATACTTTGCGACACCCTTCTACTGTGGTAGAAGTTGGTATTGTGGGTAAATACATAGAACTCAAAGATGCCTATAAATCTATAGCAGAATCGTTCATTCATGCTGGTGTAGCAAATGATTGTCAAGTCAAAGTTCGATGGATTCATTCCGAAGATATTAATGAGGAAAATATTCCAAGAAAACTTTCTGGGCTTAGTGGTATTTTAGTCGCCCCTGGTTTTGGCGAGCGTGGAATAGAAGGTAAAATTGCAGCTATTCGTTATGCTCGTGAAAACAACATTCCATTCTTAGGAATATGTTTGGGTATGCAATGCGCTGTAATTGAATTCGCGAGAAATGTATTAGGTCTTAAAGATGCCCATTCAACAGAAATGGCTCCAACAACTTTAAACCCCGTAATACATTTACAAGAAAGTCAAAAGAAAGTAACTCAAAAAGGTGGCACAATGCGTTTGGGGGCCTATAATTGTGAATTGCAAGCAGGTTCTTTGGCTTTAGAAGTATATGGTCGTCCGATGATCTCGGAGCGTCATCGTCATCGTTATGAATTCAACAACACGTTTGCAGAGGCTTTTCAAAAAGCGGGCATGAAAACAACAGGTTTAAATCCTGATAAAGGACTTGTTGAAATAGTTGAGGTTGAAAAACATCCTTGGTTTATTGGAGTTCAGTTCCACCCAGAATACAAGAGCACTGTAGACAATCCGCATCCATTATTCGTTGGATTCATAAAGGCTACAATCGCATATCATTCTGCTCATTCATCTCAGAAGATGCAATCAGTTTAAAAAATAAACACTACATAAAAGAAAGCCCCGCTTTGAATTTCAAAGCGGGGCTTTTTTATAGCATAAATAATTAAGCTTCAGAAGCAATTTTTGGCGAAGCGGCCATAATTTCTTCATTTGCAAAATCAGCGTATTGAGCAAAATTCTTAACAAATTTCTCAGCTAATTCAGCTGCTTTCTGATCAAACATATCTTTATCTGGCCATGCATTTCTAGGGAACAATAGTTCAGTAGGGACTTCTGGACAACTAACTGGAGTATTTAATCCGAAGTATGGAGTTTTCTGAAATTCAACATTATTCAATTCACCTCTCAATGCTGCAGAAATCATGGCACGTGTGTATTTGAGCTTAATTCGTGAGCCAATTCCATAAGGACCACCACACCATCCAGTGTTAACTAACCATACGTTAACATTGTTCTCTTTTAGTTTCTTTCCAAGTAATTCTGCATAACGAGTAGGGTGGAGTGGGAGAAATGCTTTCCCAAAGCAAGCCGAAAAGGTAACTTGAGGTTCTGTAACTCCTACTTCTGTACCTGCTACTTTAGCAGTATAACCAGAAATAAAGTGATACATAGCTTGAGAAGGTGTTAGCTTAGAAATGGGAGGTAACACACCAAAAGCATCTGCTGTAAGAAAGAAAATATTACGAGGAATATCTCCCATCGATGGTTGCATGATGTTGTCAATCAGTTCAATCGGATAAGCAACACGAGTATTTTCAGTTTTTTCTATATTACTATAGTCAACAGTTCGTGTGCCTTCAAAGTAATTGATGTTTTCAAGTAATGCACCAAAGCGAATTGCATTGAAGATTTGAGGTTCTTTTTCTGCAGATAAATCAACACATTTTGCATAACAGCCTCCTTCAAAATTGAAAACTGAATTAGAAGACCATCCATGTTCATCATCACCAATTAACCGGCGATCAGGATCAGCTGACAAAGTGGTTTTTCCTGTTCCGCTTAATCCAAAGAAAACTGCTGTATCTCCATCTTTACCAACATTTGCACTACAGTGCATTGAAAGTACATTTTTCTCATGTGGTAAAATGTAATTCAAAACAGAGAAAATACCTTTCTTAATTTCACCTGTATATCCAGAACCTCCAATAAGAATGATTTTCTTAGTAAAATTTATTATTGTGAAATTATGCTGACGAGTACCATCAATCGCCGGGTCAGCTTTAAAACCCGGAGCATTTATTATATGCCATTCTGGTACAAATGAGCTTAATTCATCTGATGTTGGTCTTAGAAATAAGTTATTTGCGAACAAGTTAGACCATGGAAGTTCAGTAACTACTCGAATATTTAAGCGAAATTCAGGGTCTGCACAAGCATAACTATCACGAACGTAAACTTCAGCATTACTAAAATAAGCACAAACACGATTGTATAGTTTATCGAAATCAGCAGATTCAAATCGGTGGTTTACATCACCCCACCATACAGAATCTTTTGTTTTTTCATCGTAAACAACATACTTATCTTTTGGAGATCTACCAGTAAATTCTCCTGTATCAATAGCTAATGCACCAGTGTCTGACAAAGTGCCTTCTCCACTCAGTAAAGTTTCTTCAACCAATTCAGATGGAGTGAGATTCCAATGAGCTATTGCTACATGGCCTAGTCCAACATCTGCTAATGAAGCAGATGGGCTCTTAATGCCGGTTTCTTGCATAACGGATTTGATTTTTGGATTTGCATTTGGGAATGCACAAAATTAAAACAAATTCCGTATTGCTGAATCAACTTTATTATTTGAAACGAATTAATATAACAGTAGATTTTAACGGAGATTTCTTCTACACGTAGTATTCTCTGTTACATGAACCCGAGAACTTTTTTTAAGTATTACATCTGCTCTTTCACGGAATTGTCTTCTGTTTTCAGGTTTCATTTCACCCAATTGGATACAATAGTCAAGCTCTCCTTCTCTTCCCCATCTGATTCGTTCTGCACTAAAATCATCTCCGAACTGTTCTTGAAAATCTTTTACTAAATAATCAAATTCTTGGGCGATTGGTCGATCTATCCCAGAACCTATGCTGTAAAATGAAACAACTAAACTATAAATCAAAGTATCGGGAATTGCTTTTGTTTCGATTTTTATTGGCTGATCATGAGTTGTTTGAACATTCACAGTATTACTTGTTGGGTTTGATGGAACAGGTACCTGTGATGTAGAAATAGTATTATTGTTTTTACATGAAAAACATAATAGTAAGGCGGGGAGTAAGAAGTATGGGAGGATTGAATTCATATTATGTATGTTGAAACGTATGCCAATATTTGAATGTTAAAATATTCAATTTGAGATTCACTTTTTATTTTCTTCAAAAATAAAGCCACATTCTATCACTAGTTCATAATAATAACCTCGACTAGTATAATTAATGCAGGCATGATTCTTTAACCGATTTCATACTTTTTTCATTAGTATAAATTAATTATCAAATACTATTTCTTGTCTGCTTTGAAGGATAAATTTTTGGCATTAATTATTATCATTGCCCAGGATAGAATTAATAATATTCCACCGATTGGAGTTATTGGCCATAGAAAATGAACAAAAGAGATATCCGAAATCGTATTGAATACAAGTAAGTATATTGAGAATGAAAAACAACATACTCCAATTGACATTAATTTAGCAATAATTCTTAGGTATTTGGTTGGATAAGTATGAAAACCAAGCGCTAATAATACTACAGCGTGAATTAATTGAATATACGCAGCGGTATTTATGGATGCAATTTGTTCAAGAGTAAAATATTTTGGCAACAAATGTGAAGACATAGCTAAAATAATTATAGCTATTGTGCCAAATATACCTGCCCATCGTAAATAAGATATCATTACGGATTACATTAGTTGCTAGATGAAATTGCAATAACTGAAATTTCGATGTTTACGTTTTTAGGTAATCCAGCAACTTGAATAGTTTCTCTCGCAGGGAATTCTGACGAAAAATACCCAGAATAAATTTCATTAACGCGTGGAAAATAGCTCATATCAGTTAAGAAAATACTCGTCTTTACAATGGAATCAAATGAAACCCCAGCCTGAGCTAATATCGATCTTATATTTTCCATTACCTGTCTCGTTTCTGCTTCAATACTTTTCATTACCAATTCACCAGTAGCAGGATTAAGTGCTATTTGACCACTTACAAATAAAAAACCTCCTGCTTTGACAGCTTGACTATAGGGACCAATGGGGGATGGGGCTTGATTGGATTGAATGATTTGTTTTTTCATTTTCTGTAAGTTTCAATATCAAATATACTGATTCAATTTTTAAGTAACCTGCTTACAGGTGTTTTTAATTTACTGAAATTTAACAAATTGTTAGATGATAATCTCGAATACAAAATTAATGCTAAAATCAATAAATACAATGTTTGTCGATATGTAAATTATTTTTAATTGTACATGAATGCTTGTTATAACATTTAAAGTCAAAGTTAAGTTTACATGTTTTGTATAAGTAGAATTGAATAATATTTTATGTTATTCGTTTAACCAAAATGTAGATCATTTAGGCATAAAAAAATGCGGCAAAACAAAGTATGCCGCATTTTAAAGAGTAGGATATCTTCTATCCCTAAATTAACTTCTAGTTTTTTAATAGAATGCCTAGAGTATTATTTCTTGTTTTTTTCAGCTCGGGTCTTAGCCATCTCTTCAAGTCTTTGTTGGAAGCTACCTGTGTTTGACTTCTTAGGCTTTTTCTTATTTTCTTGAATCTTGGCATGTATTTTATCATCGTCAATAAATTTTCTAAATGCAAATTGTTGCGCAAATGTGATAATGTTAGCTAGGAAATAATAGTAATTAAGTCCAGCAGCATAACTATTTAAAACGAATAGAAATATTACTGGCATTAGATACATCATCCATTTTAACTGAGGCATCATTTGAGAACTACCTGCTGATAGTTGATTGTTCATTCGAGTATATATGATTGTCGAAACAGTCATAAGTAATGCAAATAAACTTACATGAGTTCCATAAAAAGGAATTTCAAATGGCAATGTAATTATTGAATCATAGGTTGATAAGTCTTCTGCCCAAAGGAAACTCTCTTGTCTTAGTTCAATTGCGTTAGGAAAGAAGTTAAATAGAGCAAATAAAATTGGAATCTGAAACAACATCGGTAAACATCCTCCAAGTGGATTAACTCCTGCACTCCTGTATAATTCCATTACAGCTTGCTGCTTTTTCAAAGGATCATCATCTTTATATTTTTCATTCAATTCATCCATCTCAGGTTTAAGAACACGCATTTTAGCTTGAGAGATATATGATTTAAACTGAAAAGCAAGAAGTAATATCTTAATATATAGTGTAAGTAATAGAATTACTAAACCGTAACCGAGGTTAAATTGTCCTAAGAAATTGAATGCTGGTATGACAATTAGCTTATTCACCCATCCAAAAATCCCCCATCCTAATGGTATTTGTTTTTGTAAATCGAAACCAACTTTATTTAAAGTTGCATAATGTGTTGGTCCGAAATAAAACTGAAAATTTAAGCTGTTTTTAGAATTGGGCTCAACTGCAATATTAAAATCTGCTTGCATGTATTTATTAAGAGAATCTGAACTAGAAGCCCTTGTTTCTAAAATTGCTCCTGTTTGTATTGCTGATTCTGAAATTAATACAGATGTGAAAAATTGTTGTTTAAAACCAATCCAAGACAATGCTTTTTCTGTTGTATACTTCTCTGAGGCTAATGGATTAATTTTATCAACCTCGTTTTCAGAGTCTTTATAATATATCGTTGAGCTATTTTGCTCATTTTGATGGTTTTTTTCAAGTCTTGGACTAAGTTGGTTCCAGTTTACCGCAATATTTTTATTAGATGTTTCTGAGGGTAGAATAACTGAAAAACCTATTTTGTAGGAATTACCATACAAAGTATATTTATAGTCAATTGTTTTATTATTAGTTCCTTCAGCTCTTATGATGAATGAAAGTGAATCTGTTCCTTTAACAATATATTGAGACTTTTTATCTAGCGATTTGAAATATAAATCGGAGCTTCGAACTTGTATATTTCCATTTGGGATTGTAAAGTTTAAATTGGTTGAATCTTTGAATAAAAGAGATAACGGGTTTAATTCCCAAGTTTTATATTGATTTAAAACTAAGTTATTAATAGTTCCTCCTTTGCAACCAATTTTGCCTTTGAATAATTCTGTTTCGAAAGAAATATCCTTTACTGAATCTGATTGAGCAGATAAAGCGAAATCTCCGAATTCTAGTTTCAGTTTTTCATTGAAAATAGAATCATTTTTTTCTTTGCTTAAGCTATCAATTTCAAATTTTGGTTGCGAATTAATTTTATTTGTTGAGTTTGTTTTAGCAGCTACAGTTACACTATCTTTTTTTAGTGTTTCAGTTTTTTTCTTGATATCAGTATCGCTATCAGTTTTATTAAATAGTGTAGCACCTATCATGATAGCTCCAATAAGAAGAAGCCCTATGATTGAATTTCTGTCCATGTTCAAATTTTTGCGGCAGCAAAGATAGAGTTATTCACAGATGTCAAGGCTTGTAAAAGTGTAGGTGATTTGCACCTTAATTAGGTTGTTTCGCTTTAATCACTTGGCAATCATGTAAGAGATTCAAAGAATAAGGACAAATTAATCACCTTTGTTTTCTGCAAACCTTAATAAATAGAGGATTTCTTGTTACATCTTTTTTGCCGAAACATTTTTTTCTCTGCAAGAAATAGATATTTTTGCTCGGATTACATAGTGTAAATCCGATTTTTCAGCCAACAAACCAATTCTATTCTATGAAACAGTGCTTACGTGTTCAGCTTCTTCTGGTTTTCAGTCTGATGCTGATTCCTCTTGCCAGCTTCTCTCAAAGTTCTGCTAACAGAGGTTCTATCCCAGCTCCTTACCCTAAATTAAAGTCAACAGGTAATGCTGAGGCTGATCGAGTAAATCACGAAAAAGCTGTTCAGGCATGGAAGGAAACCGAGCGCATTCGTGTTAAATCCCTTCAAACTACGAATCCTAGTGTTACTAATACTAAAACTAAGCCTGGTAAAGAAAAGGCTGATCGTTTAGCAAAGAAGAACAATGGTATTGTAGATAAGAATATTGGTAAGAATCAAAATCAACGAACAGAAGTAATCTTGGATTTGCCTGGCTATCCAAAATATGTTACGACTGGAAATGTAGAACTGGATGAAAAGAACTACCAAGTTGCAAAAGCAAAATGGATGGATGAACATTCTGATTTGTACAAACAGTATGTTCAACAACATTCTGGACACTCCGGAAAGTTGAAACGTGTTTCAACAACTTCAGGAAAATAAAATAATCAAGGACATACATATATATGTATCAATCTCGCGAAACAATGAAAAAACTGTACTTCTTTTTTGCAACGCTTCTTCTTTTGGCCACAGGGTCGACAAGTTTGAATGCTCAATGTCCTTATGATAATGACTACTACACTGATTTAAGTGCTCCTTCAGTTATTGGAGCTTCAGTTGGAGAAGGAAACTGCATATTTGCTGGTGAATACTATACACTTACTGGTCTTCAAGCTGGTAGTACTTATCGTATCTCAACTTGCACTACTACAGATGTAGCAGATACTCGTATTACAGTATATGCACAAGGTGGTAGTGGTGGGGCCATTTCTTTCAACGACGATTTTTGTGGCTTACTTTCTCGTTTAGATTTTACACCATCGGCTGATGGTACGTATGATATTTTGGTTGATGCTACTGGACCAGGAAATACTTGTACTAGTATTTCTGAGTGTGTTGAAATGACCATTACACTTATTGGTACTTCAGGCTCAAACTCATATTGTATTCCTTCATACACAGTTGGTACTGCTAATGGAGATTTCATTAATGGTGTAAGTTTAGGTTCAATCAATAATCAAAATTCTGGTTCTGCTTCTGGTGCATCTTATAGAGATTACACTAGCTTAAGTACTGGACTTTCAGCTAATACTGCTTATACACTTGATATTAAGAATAATCCAGACTTTGCTGAGATTGTTTCTGCATGGATTGATTACAATCAAGATTTTGAATTTTCTGAGGATGAGAGATTAGGTCAAGTAAATATTGGTGCTAATGCAACAGGTAGTATAAACTTTACTACAGACGCTAATCCATTAGCAGGCGCTACTAGACTTAGAGTTCGAATGGTATTTTCAGTTCCTGTTTCTGGTGGTTCTGTTTCTCCTTGTACTTCTTCACAATATGGTGAAACAGAAGATTATACTGTTGATTTTTCTTCAGATCCACCAGGGCCACCTTCAGGATTGACATTCTCTACTGCATGTGGTTTGTCTACATCAATTCAAGATAATGCTTGTCCTAATAATACATTATCTACTATCACAGTTGCTGGCTTAACTAGCTTGGGAACTACACATATTTTGAATTCTGCGGCTATTATTATTGAACATCCATTAGCTGCTGATCTTGACCTATACCTTGAATCTCCTTCTGGACAAGTTGTTGAATTGTCTACTGATAATGGTGGATCAGGTGCTGATTATGGTTCTTATACCGTTGGGAATTGTACTCAAACGGCTAAGTTTATCATGAATGCTTCAACACCGATTTCCGGAAGTACAGCTCCTTTTCTAGGATCGTATTTACCAGAAGGTGATTTGAATGATTTCAATGCTGGTACGAATCCAAACGGTCTTTGGAAACTTCGAGCTTGTGATGATTTTTCTGGAGATGTAGGTACAATTCGTTATTTCGAATTGAATTTTGCTCTAAATGCAACTGAACCACCAGCTTGTTCTGATTCTTATACAATCGTTGATGGATCAACCAATGTTGTATTAGATCAAATTTTAAGTTGGGTTCCTGGAGATGGAGATCCTACTTCATATGATGTTTATTTTGGAACTGCTGCTGATGCTTTGGTTCTTGTTTCAGATAATCAATCTGGAACAAGCTATAATCCAGGTGCACTAAATCCTAATACAACTTATTATTACCAAGTTGTTCCGTCAAACAATGCAGGAGATGCAACTGGTTGTCCAGTAATTTCTTTCACAACTGTTGATGCTGGAGCAATAACCATTCTTCAAGGAAATAGCACAGTGACAACTTGTGCTGGTAATTTCTTCGATTCAGGAGGAGTTAATGACAATTACAGCAACAACGAACTTTCTGTATTAACAATACTTCCGGAAACTCCAGGTTCTGCTATTGAAGTATCATTCTCTTCATTCAATACAGATAATCTTTTTGATTTCTTAGCCATAGCTGATGGAGCAGACGAGAATGCCCCAGTAATTGGTATATATACTGGTACGGATTCTCCTGGAACAATTACAGCAACTAATCCAACTGGAGCTTTAACTTTCTTGTTCATTTCTGATGATGCAGGAAATTTCTCTGGTTGGTCAGCTTCTGTAAATTGTGTTCCGCTTTCAGATGTTCCTGTATGTTCAGCTAATACTTTACCAGCTGATGGAACTACTGAAGCTACATTAGGAACACAAATTTCTTGGGATGCTGTTTCTGGTGCTACTGGTTACGATGTTTATTTTGGAACTTCCGCAACACCAGATTTAGTTCAATCAGGAACTACTGCTACTTCTTATGATCCTGGAGCTCTTCTTAACTCTACTACATATTATTATAGTATAGTACCTGTTAATGGTAATGGTGCAGCTACTGGTTGTGCTATTAATAGCTTCACAACATCTGCTGTTACAGGTACTGTAATTCTCATGCAGAATGGAAGTATAACTTCATGTAATGCAAATTTCTACGATAGTGGAAATGTATCTGGTGATTACAGTAGTGATGAGTCTTATACTTTAACAATTCAACCTGAAGTTGTTAATGGACTTGTTCAAGTAGTCTTTAATTCTTTCAGTTCTGAGGAAGATATTGATCAATTGTTAATTTATAGTGGATCAGATGCATCTGGTACTTTGTTACAAACACTTACTGGTACAATAAGCTCACCTGTTACTGTAACATCTAATGTTGTAGGCGGAGCACTAACTTTTGTTTTCAATTCTGATTTTCAAGTTGAAGGAGCTGGTTGGGATGCATTAGTTTCATGTGTTTCTCTTCCAGATGCACCAGCTTGTGTTATTCCTTCTTTGCCTTTAGATAACGCAGTTGATCTAGCCCTAAATACATCCATTTCATGGACACCTGGCTTAGGTGAAGCTCCTGAAACGTATGATGTTTATTTTGGTACAGATTCAGATGCATTAATTCTTGTTTCTGATAATCAAGTTGGCACTTCTTATACTCCATCTGGATTATTAAATGGTACTACTTATTACTGGTCAGTTATTGCTTCTAACTTAGGAGGTAATTCTGCAACTGTTCCAAGTGATTGTTTCGTTAATAGTTTTACTACTGTTGAAGCTCTTCAAGCTCCAGCTTGTGTAGTTCCTTCTTCTCCTGCAGATGATGCAACTGGTGTTGCTTTAAATGTTTCTATTTCATGGACTGAGGGTGCTGGTGATCCGGCAGATACATATGATGTATATTTTGGATTAGCTCCAGATGCTTTGGTTTTAGTTTCTGATAACCAAACTGAAACTTCTTATAGCCCTGCTGGTCAATTAAACAACACTGTTTATTATTGGTCAGTAATAGCTAGCAATGAAGCAGGTTCTTCTTCAATTACACCTGAAGATTGTTTTGTAAATAGCTATACTACTGTTGAGGAACTTCAAGCTCCTACTTGTCCTGTTTTATCTTCACCATTAAATAATGCTGTTGATGTAGCTCTTGATGCAAGCATTTCTTGGACTGCTGGTATTGGTGCAGTTACAGATTCTTATGATGTATTCTTTGGAACAGCATCAGATGCATTAGTTCTTGTTTCTGATAATCAAACAGGATTATCTTATTCTCCTGTTGGTTTATTAAACAACACAGTTTATTATTGGTCTGTCGTTGCAAATAATACTGCTGGTTCTTCTGAAGATTGTAGTGTAAATAGTTTTACTACTATTGACTTACCAGTTACAACAGATATCTTGATGCAAGAAGGATCAGTTTCAGCTTGTACAGGTAATTTCTATGATACAGGTGATATTGATGGTGAATATCAAGATGATGAAGAATTAACTTTAACTATCACTCCTGATGTGAGTGGTAACTTGCTTCAAATTGATTTTACTGCGTTTGATATTGAAGATGGTTGGGATTTCTTAACTATTTATGATGGTAATTCAATTGCAGCTCCTTTAATTGACTCATATACTGGTACTGATGGTCCTGGATTAGTTACTTCTACAGCAACTGATGGATCATTAACTTTCGTTTTCTCTTCTGATGGTACTGGTACAGCTCCAGGTTGGGAAGCTGTTGTTTCATGTATTGATCCAAATGCAGCACCTAGTTGTGCGATTTCACTTTCACCTGCAAATGCTGCTACGAACGTTTCAGTTGCTCCAACATTAACTTGGGAGCAAGGAACTGGTTTGGTTACTGGATATAATATTTATTTCGGTACTGCTGCAGATGCTTTGGTTTTAGTTTCTGCAGGACAAACTGAAACTTCTTTTTCTCCAGGAACTTTAGATTTAAATACTTCTTATTTCTGGCAAGTTGTTCCAGTAAATGGGTTGATTTCAGCATCTGATTGTTCAGTTCAAGAGTTTACTACAGAAGCACAAGCTAATATTGTGATGCAGAACAATACATTAACAGTATGTGATGCTAATTTCTATGACTCTGGAAATTCAACAGGTGATTATACTTCTGATGAAAACTACACTTTAACATTCTTGCCTGCTACTCCAGGTACTGTGATTGAAGTAATCTTCAATGAATTTGAGATTGAACAAGGTGAAACAGGAACTATCTACGATTCATTAATTGTATATGATGGTCCAGATAATACTTTCCCACAAATAGGAATATTCTCAGGAACAACAATTCCAGGTCCTTTTATATCTACTCATCCTACTGGTGCTTTAACTTTCCATTTCTCATCTGATGGTTCAGTTGATTTACCAGGTTGGTCTGCTTCTGTTAATTGTACTGATTTGGAAGCTTTACCTCCATGTGCTAACAATTATTCTCCTGCAGATGCTGCTACTGAAGTTTCTGCAAATGGAACAGTATTATCATGGTCTTCAGCTGGTGGCAGTGTAACTGGTTATGATGTATATTTTGGAACTGCAACTGATGCTTTAGTTCTAGTTTCTGCAAATCAAACTGAATCTAGCTTCAATCCGCCTTCATTGGATTTAAACACTACTTATTATTGGCAAGTAGTTCCAATTAATAGTAATGGCTCAGCTGTAGGATGTGTTGTTAATTCGTTTACTACTTCAGCAATCATTGATGTAGTAATGACTAATGCTACTATTACTACTTGTAGTGCTAATTTCTATGATTCTGGAAATGTTGATGGTGAATATTCAATCGAAGAAAATTATACACTTACATTTTTACCTGATAGTCCTAATAATGCTATTCAAGTTACATTCAATTCATTTGACTTAGAACAAAGCACTTTCTCAGGTACTATCTACGATTCATTAATTGTTTACAATGGTCCAGATAATACTTATCCACTTATTGGAGTATTCTCAGGAACAACTATTCCTGGTCCATTTGTTTCTAGCGATCCTTCAGGGGCTCTTACTTTCTATTTCTCTTCAGATGTCTCAGTTACACAAAACGGTTGGGATGCTGATGTAATTTGTATTAGTACTGGTGAAGTGCCTTCATGTGCGACTGGATTAACTCCAGCTGATTTAGCAACTGATGTTTCATTTACATCACAGCTATCTTGGTCTATTCCTTCTGGAATTGTTGTAGGTTATGATGTTTATTTTGGAACTGATCCAGATGCTTTAGTGCTTGTTTCAGATGATCAAACTGCTACTACTTTTGATCCAGGAACATTAGAACTTGGCACGACTTACTACTGGCAAGTAATTCCATACAATGAGTCTGGAAGCGCTACAGGATGCTCTGTTCAAAGTTTTACAACTGGAGCAACTGCTGACTTAGTAATTTACGATGGTGAGCTTACAATATGTGATGCTAATCTATTTGATACTGGCGGTGCTGACGGAGACTATGAATTGGATGAAGATTACACATTGACTATTTATCCTTCAACTCCTGGATCTTTTGTACAATTAGACTTTACATCTTTTGATTTAGAAGATGGTTGGGATTTCCTTGATATTTATAATGGTAATAGTGCAACTGGAACAGCAGATGTTAGTTTGACTGGTACTGATCTTCCTGCGCAATTTATTTCTACTGCAGCTGATGGAAGTGTTACTTTAAATTTCTTGTCTGATGGTTCTACTAACCAAGCAGGTTTTGAAATTGCTATTTCTTGTTTCTTGCCAGTTGAAGTTCCTCAGTGTGTTACAAATCCAAATCCAGCTGATTCTGAAGCTGAAGCTCCTATCAATGCAGTATTAAGCTGGAGTCCTGCTCTTGGTTTCCCTGCGGGTTATGACGTTTACTTTGGTACTGCACCTGATGCTTTATTATTAGTGTCTGATGATCAAGTTGAAACTACTTATACACCTGGTGGATTAATTTCTGGAACTACTTATTACTGGCAAATTGTTCCTTATAACAATGCTGGTTCATCAGTTGATTGTCAAGTTTTCTCTTTCACAACTGGAGAAGAAGAAAGTGTTAATATGTTCGAAGGAACAATAACAACTTGTGCTTCTAATTTCTATGATTCTCAAGGACCTGATGGGGAGTACTTAGTCGATGAAGCTAGCACTTTGGTTGTTTATCCTGCTCAAGCTAATAATGTAATGCGTGTTACATTTAATTCTTTCATTTCTGAAGATGGTTTTGATGAATTGTTAGTGTATAGCGGCGAATCTGCTGGTACAGGCACTTTATTAGCTACTCTAACTGGTGAAGATGTAGTAACACCTGTAACCTTTACTTCAACAGATGTTAGTGGTGCTTTAACATTTGTTTTTACATCTGATGTATCTGTTGTTGATGCTGGTTGGGATGCTGATTTAGTTTGTGTAAGTACAACTGAAATACCAGGTTGTGTTACTAATCCTGTTCCTGCTGATGCAGCTATTGATATTAGTGCAACCACAACAGTACTTTCATGGGGATTAGGTACTGGTGTTGCTTTAACATATGATGTTTATTTTGGAACTGATCCGGATGCACTTGCTTTAGTGTCTGCAGGACAATCGGAAACTACATTCAATCCTGGTCCTTTAGACTTAAGTACAGTTTATTACTGGCAAGTTGTTCCTGCAAATACAGGTGGTTCTGCTGTAGGTTGTGCTGTTTATTCTTTCACAACGGGTTCTTTAATAGACATAATTATGTCTAATGCTACCATAACTACTTGCGGTGCTAATTTCTTCGATTCTGGAAATTCAACGGGAGATTATGCAATTGATGAGGACTATGTTCTTACCATTTTACCAGCAACACCAGGAAACTCTATTCAAGTAAACTTTACTTCATTCAACATTGAGAATACTTGGGATTTCTTGACTGTTTATAATGGTAACTCTACTGCAGCACCTGTATTATTTACTTTCACTGGAAATGCTGCTGGTGGTACTATTCCAACTGCTCCAATTACTTCTACTGCTTCTGATGGTAGTTTGACTTTTGAATTTACATCAGATGCAACTGTTGTTCGTTTTGGTTGGACTGCAGATGTTACTTGTATCGATGCTACACAACCACCTTCATGTGCAGTTATTACTTCTGGTCCAGCTGATGGAGCTACAGATGTTTGTATTAATGAGGCTGTTTACACTTGGACTTCTGGTCCTGGTGCACCAGCAACATCTTATGACGTTTATTTAGATTTTGGTAGCGGTCCAGTATTGGTTTCTGATGATCAAGCTAGTACTTCATTTGATCCAGGTCTTTTAGATACAAACACTACATATATTATTCAGATTGTACCTTCAAACTTGAATGGTGAAGCTGTTGGTTGTCCATCAATTACATTCTCAACTGGTACTTGTTTGAATTACTGCGATGCAGGTGCAACAAATTGTGATGAGTATATTGCTGATGTACAAATGGGTAATATTAGTAATGCTACAGATTGTACAGTTGGTGGATATAATGACTATACAAGCTTATCTGCTGATGTTTATGTTGGTACTTCAACTCCAATAACTATTACTAACGGAACTTTAGAGTGGACAGGTGACCAGTGTGGAATCTGGATTGACTGGAATCATGATGGTGACTTTGGAGACGCTAATGAAACAATTGCTGTAACAGGTACTCCTGGTACTGGTCCATATACAGCGAATGTTATCCCTCCAGTTGATGCTGTAATTGGTTCTACAATTATGCGTGTTCGTATCACATTCACAGGGGCACTTGATCCATGTGGTACAGCATTATTTGGTGAGGTTGAAGATTATTCAATCAACGTATTTGCGCCTCTTGCTTGTCCTTATCCTAATAACATTACAACATCGGAAACAACAACAACCACAACTGTTGTTACATGGGATGAAGTAACAGATGCTTTAGAATACCAAGTTCGTTACCGTTTAGCTTCTGAAGCAACTACAGTTGCATCATGGGCTACTCCACTTGTGATTCCAGCTCCTTTAACATTTACATTCCTTGAAAATTTGATTGCATGTGAAGATTACATCATTCAAATTGGTAGTGTTTGTGAAGTTGGTTCTGAGGTTACTTTCTCTTCTAACACTTTATTTGGAACTCGTTGTATCGAATGTAGTACAGACTATACAGCTGAAGGTGAAAATTGTGGTGAAGATTTGAATGGTGGTTGTAATTCTGGAGTATTCGGTTCAATTAATTGTGGAGAAACAATTTGTGGTACTTCATTCTATGATGGTACAACACGTGATACTGACTGGTTCCAATTTGATGTGACATCTGCTGGTGTTTATACAGTTAATGTTCTTGCTGAATTTGATGGAACAATTTTCTTTGCCGATGCAAATGATTGTAATAACATCTTAACTCCAAGTCAAGGTAATTTCGTTGCTAGTGAAGCATTTACATTAGCTACATCACTTCCAGTTGGTACTTACACAGTTATTATTGTTCCTTCTTTCGATCAAGCTCCTTTCACTTGCTCTGATTTCAATTCATATACATTAGGATTAAGCAGCGGTGTAACTCAAATTGCTCCTGTAGCCGATGTTTGTGAAACAACTCCAGCTTTTGATTTATTTGCTATTCCTGCGGGAGGTACATGGTCTGGTACTGGAATAACGGATGTTAATGCAGGTACTTTTGACCCAACAGTTTCTGGTACTGGTTCATTCGATATCATTTACCAAGCTGTAGGTACTGGATGTGCTTCATCAGACACAATCACAATAAATGTTGGTTCTGCTCCAGTTGCTGATTTTGTTGGTCTAGCTTCTAATTACTGTTCATCTGTAAATGAGGTTGTTCTTACTGGAATTCCTGCCGGTGGTATTTTCGCAATTTCTCCTAGTATTCCTGGAGCTATCGCAGGTAACGTATTGAACCCAAGTCTACTTGATGCAGGTTCATACGATGTAACATACACAGTTTCTTTAGGAAGTTCAACTTGTGCTGGTTCAATCACACAAACATTTACAGTAACTGATGGTCCGGTAGTTTCAATTGATGGTTTAGCATCAGCAATTTGTTCACAGGATTCACCATTAACTTTATCTGGAACTCCTTCAACTGGAACATTCAGTGGAAATGGTGTTACAGGAACTAGTTTTGATGCATCAGTTTCAGGTGTAGGACCTCAAACTATTACCTATACTGTTACTGAGGTTGGAAATGTTTGTCCTGGAATTGCAACTGCTGTGATTCAAGTTAATCCAGCACCAGTTGTTACTATCTCTGGTGTATCTGGTGACTATTGCTTGAATTCTACATCAGTAACTATGGTTGGTACTCCAGCGTTAGGAACATTCTCTATTGATGGAACTCCTTCAGGTTCAACATTTGATCCTGCAACTGCTGGAATTGGATCTCACATCCTTCGTTATGAATTTGATAATGGTACTTGTGTAGGATTTGATGAAGTGACTGTTAACGTTGTAGATAACCTAACTGTTACTATTAATAATCTCCCTGCTACTATTTGTTCTAAAGATGATCCAATCTTATTATCATCTACTCCAGCTGGAGCTGTCTTCAGTGGTGCTGGTGTAATTGGTGGTAATACTTTTGATCCATCACAGGTAACTGTTGGTTCTCATACAATTACTGCTACTTATTCAAATGGTAATTGTACTGCTGTAGCAACTCAAACAATTGTTGTTAATCCAGAGCCTGTTGCAAGCTTTAACTACAGCGCAAATGGTTCAACTGTAGTATTTAGTAACAGCTCAATAAATGCTACTAGCTACTCTTGGAACTTTGGTGATAACAGTGGTTTAAGTACTGCTACTAATCCAACTCACACATACTCAGCAAACGGTTCTTATACAATAGAGCTTACTGCAAGTTCTGCTGATTGTGGTACTTCAACATTTACAGTTCAGCTTGAGCTATCAGTTGGTATTGGAAGTATTGAAGGTGTAGATATGATTCAATTGTATCCAAATCCTACAAGCGGTAATGTGATGTTGGCATTCAATTCATTAAACCAACAATCGTTTGAAGTACGTATTACTGATGCAACTGGGCGATTAATTCAAACTGATGCATTTACTAATTACATGGGCAAATTCAATAAAATGTATGACCTATCTGATAAAGCTAAAGGAGTTTACCTCTTTACAGTTTCATCTGAGAAAGGTTCTATCAACTTCCGAGTTGTTCGTGATTAATTGATTTGTTTTAAATGATAAAGGCCGTTCAGTTATTCTGAACGGCCTTTTTTATTAGTATCCTAACCTATGTTCTAGCTATTGGGCAACCACCGATTAGATTATATATTCAATATTATTTTATTAGGCATAAAAAAAGCCTAATCGTATGATTAGGCTGTAGTGTATTATTTGAACGTTCGATTATTTATCAATAGCTTGACAAAGAGCTTTAAAAATGCTTTCAACACTACCTATACCTTCAATAGCTTTAAACTTATTTTGTTGGCTATAATATGAAGCTACAGGAGCTGTTTTTGCATTATATTCTTTAATACGGTTACTTATTATAGATTCATCTTGATCATCACTTCTACCTGAATCTTTTCCTCTATTAAGTAATCGGCTAACCAATTCTTCATTGTTTACTTCTAATGCAAGCATAACATTTATTGGATTTCCTAATTCATTCAATAAATTATCTAAAGCTTCGGCTTGAGGAATTGTTCTTGGAAATCCATCGAAAATAAAACCGTTGCAATTTGGATTTGATTCAAGTTTTGAACGAATCATACCAATAACAACCTCATCAGGAACAAGAGCGCCTTGATCCATCAGCTTTTTTGCTTCTAATCCAAGCTTTGTCCCATTTGCAATTTCACTACGTAACAAATCACCTGTCGATAGATGAATTAATTTATAATGGTCAACTAAAAGAGAAGATTGGGTTCCTTTTCCAGCACCCGGAGGTCCAAACAAAACAAGGTTTAACATAATTAGTCAGATGAGTTGGTAAATATCAGGTAGGTTTCTTCCTAGACCATTCAGATCTAGTCCATATCCTACTACAAATTTTTCGGGGATTGAGAAACAAACATAATCAGGTTCAATATTTACTTTCAATGAATCTGGCTTGAAAAGTAAAGTGATTATTCTGATTGATTTTGGGTTCTGTCTCTGAAGTTGGCTTACAATGGATTCCATAGTAAATCCGGTATCAATGATATCTTCTATAATAAGTATATCTCGCCCCTCAATAGATTCATTTAAGCCAATTAATTGTTTGGCCTTACCTGTTGAACTTGTCCCATCATATGAACTTATTTTTAAAAAACTCAATTCACAGGGAATTTCAATTTTTTTCATCAAGTCAGAAGTGAACATAAAAGATCCGTTCAGAATACTCACAAATAAAGGAGTCGTATCAACATATTTAATATTGATTTCTTCAGCAATTTGACTTATTTCAGCAAGGATTGCTTGTTCCGACAGATAGAGTCCGAAGGTTTTATTTTCAATTGTGACTTGTTTCATAGAAGGCTACCAAAATATACAATTTCTTCATGCCAGATGGTATCTTTGCTGAATGCAATCAAAGCAAATTAATCAGCGAATTTTAGGAGTTTTAGGTGGAGGGCAACTTGGAAGGATGCTTATTCAAGAAACTATTTCTTTCAATCAAGAAGTATATGTTTTAGATCCAGATGCCAATGCCCCTTGTAGTTTATTGGCAAATAAATTTGTTCAAGGAGACTTTAAAGATTATGAGACTGTTTTGAATTTTGGTAGACAGGTTGATGTTCTAACAATAGAAATCGAGCAAGTGAATGTGGATGCTTTGTTACAATTAGAAAAGGATGGAGTTTCGGTTTTCCCGCAACCAGATATTATCAAGATGATTCAAGATAAAGGTCTTCAGAAACAATTCTTTCTAGAAAATAATATCCCAACATCGCCCTTTAAATTAATTAATCACGAAAGCGATTTGTTAAATACTGAATCAAGTTGGTTTCCTTGCTTCTATAAAAGTAGAAAGGATGGCTATGATGGAAAGGGTGTGCAATTTATTCACTCAAAGCTGGAGTTAGAGAAGTTTCCATTAGGAACTTATATACTAGAGAAAGCGATTGATATTAATATGGAGTTCGCGTTAATTATTGCGGCAAACGGGCAGGGGGATTTTTCTAGTTTCCCACTTGTAGATATGATTTTCGATCCTAAGTTAAATCTAGTCTCAATAGTTTCTTCACCTTCCATTTTACCAGAGAATATTCAAAAGAAGGCTGTTCTAATTGCAGAAGATATTGCTCGGAAAACTAAAATTCAGGGTTTATTAGCAATTGAATTCTTTTTAACAAAGGATGGAGATGTATTAGTAAATGAAATGGCTCCTCGTCCACATAATTCAGGGCATCATACCATTGAAGGAAATTATACTAGTCAGTTCGAGCAGCATTATCGCTCAGTAATGGGCCTTCCTTTAGGTAATTCTGACCTAATTAAACCTTCAGCAATGATTAATTTAATAGGTGCAGAAGGTTATACGGGAGCAATGAAAGTTCAAGGATTAGAAGAAGTGTTGTCATTTCCAAATGTGTATCTTCATTTATATGGGAAGAAAATCACCAAACCGGGTAGAAAAATGGGGCATGTAACAATTCTTGCAGACACTATTCAGGAAGCCCATAAAATTGCTCATATTGTGAAAGAAAAACTTCAAATAATATCTTGAAGAATCATGAATGAAAATAAGGCACTTGTAGGAATAATAATGGGGAGTCAAAGTGATTTGGCTATTCTTCAATTAGCTGCAAATGAATTGGAGCACTTTGGAATACCATTCGAACTTACTATCGTTTCAGCGCACAGAACACCAGAAAGGATGTTTGAATATGCCCAAACTGCACGTGATAGAGGTCTTCAAGTTATTATTGCTGGTGCGGGTGGAGCTGCCCATTTACCTGGTATGGTAGCGTCTTTAACTACTTTACCTGTTATTGGAGTGCCAGTAAAATCCTCAAACTCTATCGATGGCTGGGATTCTGTATTATCGATTCTGCAAATGCCATCTGGAGTTCCTGTTGCAACTGTAGCTTTGAATGGTGCATCCAATGCAGGAATTCTTGCAGCTCAAATTATTTCTTTGAATGATAGTCTAGTTGCAGAAAAGCTAACAGCATTTAAAGAACACTTGAAAACGAAAGTTTTGGATTCATTATCAGCAGTTTCAGATTTGTCCTATAAGTACATTAAAAAATCAGGAGAATAGTTGTTTATTAACAGCTGATTGCACTTTATCAATTTAGCACGTATTTTAGAGCAAATGAAAATACCTCTATTCTCTTTTCTTTTTTGTTCTATCTCGTTAGCTATAAATGGGGGGAATGATAATTTACCAATAGGTGCAAGATCATCTGCATTAGCTAATACATCCCTTACACTGGTAGATGTATGGTCGGCTCATCATAATCAAGCTGGATTAGGTTTTATTTCTAAAGCAAGTGCTGGAGTTAGCTACGAAAATAGATTTCAATTAGCAGAAACAGGTTTAAGTAGTGCTGTAATAGCTTTGCCACTTAAAAATAATAAAGGAACATTTGGTTTAAGTGTTCGGAAATTTGGGTATTCTCAATACAATGAAAGTAAAATAGGTTTAGGGTTTGGTAGATCATTTGGAGACCACTTAAGTATTGGCATGCAACTTAATTATCAGTCAATTCAAATTGGTGATATTTATGGCAATAAATCAGCATTTACAGTTGAAGTAGGTGCTATGTATAAACTAAGTCCAGAACTTACAATTGCTGCCCATATTTACAATCCTAGTAGATCAAAAATTACTGAATTTGATCAAGATCGGTTGCCTGCAATTATGCGATTAGGGATGCGTTACCAATTTTCTAAACGCGTTTTTCTAGCTGTTGAAACAGAAAAAGACACCTATAATAAAGCTGTTTTAAGGTGTGGTATGGAGTATTTTGTGGGTGATATTCTATTCTTGAGAGCTGGTGTTGCAAGTCAGCCATTAAGTAATTCTTTTGGATTTGGGTTGAAGTTGAATAAATTTCAAGTTGACATGGCAGGGAATTTCCATCCTGTTTTGGGGATTTCCCCTCAACTCTCTCTAACTTATCAATTTAGAGATTAATGTCATTTCGATATCCCATACTTCTTGTATTGGTTGCATTTTTCTTAAATGTGACTAAAATTCAAGCACAAGTAAGTCCTAAGAATGACAACTTTCTTGAGCGGAAAATTGAAAATCTTGCTGAGAATACATCCGAAGATGTTGATTATACGAACATTTTCGAAAATCTAGCATTTCTTCAGGAACATCCTTTGGATATCAATTCTGCTAGTCAGGAACAATTAGAACAGTTATTAATCTTGAATGATTTTCAAATTTCTAATCTTATCAAGCATAGAGATTTGTATGGGAAACTACTTTCAATTTATGAGTTACAAGCAGTTGAAGGATTTGATTTAGCTATCATTTATCAGCTTTTACCTTATATAAAAGTTGATCGAGAATTAAATCGACTTAATATTTCATTAAAAGACATGGTTAAATATTCCACTCAGGAATTATTTATGCGTGTTTCTCAAACAATTGAACAGCAAAGAGGCTTTTCTCCTATTTCACCAGAAGAGCTCTCTTCTAACCCTAATGCCCGTTATTTAGGTAGCCCACAGCGGCTATTTACCCGATATAGATATAAATACGGAAGCTATTTTAGTGCAGGATTTACAGCTGAGAAAGATGCCGGTGAAGAGTTTTTTAAAGGTTCCCAAAAGCAAGGCTTTGATTTCATGACTGGGCATATTGCCATTCAAAATATTGGAAAATTAAAGTCACTTAATATTGGAGATTATCAAGCCCAATTTGGGCAAGGATTAACATTTTGGTCGGGTTTTGCATTTGGGAAAACAGCTGATGCCATTAATGTTAAACGGAGTGCTATAGGATTAAAGCCTTACACTTCAGTTAATGAGAATTTATTTTTGAGAGGCGCAGCAACAACTTGGCGTTTGGGTAAGATTGAAGCCACTGTTTTTGGGTCCGATAAGAAAGTAAATACCAATGCCGCATCTATTGATTCGATTAGTCAAGATTTACAAGCATTTTCTAATTTCAATTTGAGTGGATTTCATAGAACTCCAAATGAGTTACTTGATAAAGGAAATATTCGAGAGCAAATAATTGGAACACATTGGGCTTACCGTAAACGAACTTTACATATCGGCTTCACTGGAGTTCATTATAACTATAGTGCACCACTTTCTAGAACAGATCAGCCTTACAATGTTTTTGAATTCAGAGGAAAAACCTCTTCTAATATTGGACTTGATTACAATTGGATATACCGAAATTTTAACTTTTTTGGTGAATTTGCTCGAAGTGCAAATGGTGGTCTAGCAACTACGAATGGAGTTATTGCCAGCATTGATCCACGTTTTTCTTTAAGTGTATTGTATCGAAATTTTTCAAGGGATTATCAATCTATTTATGGAGCTACAATTAGTGAAGGTTCTCGAAATATAAATGAGAAAGGAATCTATGTTGGTTTTGTTGCTAAACCAATGAAATATGTATCTATATCGGCTTATTTCGATCGTTGGACTTATCCTTGGTTAAAGTACTTAGTTGATGCACCTTCAACTGGAAATGATGGATTGGTTCAAATTAATTATACTCCTTCGAAAACGGTTGATATGTATTTTCGTTACCGGGATAGGACTCGTGCACGGAATATCAGTGGAGAGGACGATATAACGATAGATTTCCCTATTGGTCAACATCAGCAAAATTTCAGATTTGATATTTCTTATAAAATTTCACCTTCATTTAAATTACGGAATAGGGTTGAGTATGTGCTTTTCAATCAACCCAATCATGAAACCGAAACAGGTTTTGTGTTACTTCAAGATGTAGTTTACAAGCCGATAAGTAAACCATTTACTTTTTCTGCGAGGTATGCACTATTTGATACCGAGGGATTTAATTCCAGGATATACGCGTATGAAAGTGATGTTTTGTATTCGTTCTCAATACCTGCATACTTCTATAAAGGTTCTAGAACTTACTTTACTCTACAATACGATGTAACTCGTAAGATTGATATTTGGTTTCGTTACGCACAGTTTTATTATTCCAATAAAGATTACACTGGCTCAGGTTTAACCGAAGTGCAAGGGCCAAAACGTTCTGATTTCAGAATTCAGATTCGTTTCAAGTTTTAATGAAATTATTCTGATTGAGTCACGAATTCAAGTAATTCTTGGACATACTCAGGAGAAAAATCAAATTTAATATTGGCCGTTTCGTATAACTCGGGTAGTGATTTCAAATAGCCTAAGCTTAATGCTTTTTCATATGCTGCAAGAGCATTTGATGAGTTTAATTTATAGTTGCGCCAAACACCAATAGCACCTAACTGCGCTATTCCATATTCGATATAATAAAAAGGCACTTCGAAAATATGCAATTGTCTATGCCATGCAGATTCCTCAAATTCAGGATATAGAGATCGGTCAATTATTTTACCTGAAAATCTTCTGTAGACAGCTAGCCAAGCTTCTTTTCTTTCTTTTCTAGTATGACCTGGATTTTCATAAATCCAATGTTGAAACGCATCTATTGTAGCAATCCAAGGAAGTATGGTGATTATCTTTTCTGTTTGATATTTTCTTGCTCTAGCTAAATCATCTTTTTCAGGAAAGAAAATGTTCCAATGTTCCATCGAAATTAATTCCATTGCCATTGAAGCAACTTCAGCAATTTCGGATGGTGTGTTTTTAAAACCTGTTAGTTCAAGATCTTTACTTAGCCAAGAATGTAGTGCATGTCCACCTTCGTGCATCATCGTAATCATATCTCGAACAGAGCCTGCAGAATTCATGAAAATGAATGGTAATGCAGAAATATAAAGTGGGTAATTATATCCGCCAGGGGCTTTCCCAAGTCGAGACTCGAGATCTAAATGCCCCTTTTCTTTCATCAATTTTATAACATCACCATACTCAGGTTTTATAGCACTAAAACATTGAATTGTTTTTTCAATCAGTTCATTGCTACTTGAATACGGCTTTAGTGGAGTTTTCATTTCTAGATCAACCTCCATATCCCAAGGGTGAAGTTTATCTACTCCCAATTTTATTCTTCTTTCCTCTTCCCATTTTTCAATAAGTGGGACAATGTACTTTTCAACTGATTGGTGAAAATTGAAGCATTGTTCAGCTGTGTAATCAAAGCGTCCCATTGCGTCAAACATATACTGACCGAAATTTGCGTAACCAGCATTTATAGCAACTTGGTGGCGCAAAGTAAGAAGTTGATCAAATAAAGAATCTAATTCCTCTTGATCTTGTTTTCTTCGTAAGTTAATTTTTTCGTAAACCTCTTGTCTTAAAGAGCGATCTTCTGATTTCAGAAGGTTTGATGCTTGTTGAAATGTGAGGGTTTCTCCGTTAATCTCGACCGACATAGAGCCAGTGATACGGCCATATTCACTGGCAAGCGTTTGAATTTCTGCGAAAAGAGGGATGTTCTCTATTCTGAAAATTTCTGATTCTTTTTGAATTCCTCTTAAATAAATCGCGTAGTTAGAATCCTTTGATAAATCACTCAAAAATGGAGATTCTAATAATTTTCTATTGAAAATATCCGTGTATTCAGCAATTTTAGGCTCAATTTCATTGATGAAATAATTCAGTTCGGCTCTTTTATTATTATCAGCAATATCGCAGGTTTGCTTGATATATCGCCATCCAAGTTCTTCCTGAACTAAAGCTTCTAAATCACTTCTGTCTTGCAACCATTTTTGTAGTTCAATGACTTGATTAATTTTTCTTTGAGCCAAGTCATCATAAAATAACTGAATGTCATTCCACTCAGTTATTTTATGATTTATAGGTATAAAACGATGATCATTCTGTTCTTTAATAACAGTCATTGTTTTTGATTTATCCACCAGTTTTACGAACAGTTGGTGTTTTTGCCATTGCTTTCGAAGAAGCCTTTGGAGTTGAAGATTTGCTTACTTCTTTAGCTTTTGGTTTAGTAGTAATTTTTTCTGCTTTTGTTTTCTCAGCTTGTGAATCATCTGATTCCTCATCTTCTTTAACTGAATCAACCAATAAACCTTTTTCAAGGAGGATTGAATACCAAGTAAATACTTTCTTCATATCAGAAGCGTAAACCCGATCTATGTCATATTCAGGGATAAAAGCAGAAAATGCCTTTTTTATCTGATCATTAGAATCTTTACTTCCAGGCACTGAGATGCCAGTTGATGAATCTCTAATTGCTTTGAAGGCGCTTTTTAAAGGAATGTCATCATTTTGTCCATAGATGCTAATATCATCTAAAGCACTCACTTTACTTGTAGAGTAAACGGGTTGACGTTTACCATCACTAATTGACTCAACTAACAATCCGTTTTTTGTTTGAGCAATTACTTTGTACAATCCGCCCATTCCTGCTACGGATATTATACCGGTTAAATCCATATTATAGTTCGTTTTAATGCAAACGTAGTTGAATTCCCTTCTCAATCAAATAGGAATCAACCTCAATTATGCTGAATTACGAATCGAGTAGTGAAAATTCCATTTTCAGATTCGAGTTTCAAGTAATAAACACCGGAAGAAAATGAAGGTAATTCTAATCGATTTTCATTTTCAAGCATTTTCTTTTCGAGGAGGATTCGACCGCTAATGTCTAATACTGTGACATTAACATTAGATGTAGAATTGATTTTTCTTTTGATGAATAATTCTTTCTCCGCCGGATTGGGATAAACTAGCCATTCTTGTTCAAATGCTGTTGTTTTTAATGGACCACCTGTGTTTAAATAGAAATCACGTGCAGTTACAGCTGCTTCTGTTAATTCGGTGAAATTTCCTGCTGCTAATAATGCAAAAGCAACTATTTGTTCTTCACCTGGTTGAACTGAAAATGGGCCAGCAGAAACAACATTAATAATATCAGTTCCATTTCCCGTCATACCACCTATATCTTGTGAAGTAGAAAGACACAAATATTTTTCTGAGCTACTAAATCCATCAAATAAATTAACACCGCCTAATCCACCTGAAATATTCTCAATAGCATGCTGACGACCCTGTTGCTCGGTTAATACTTGAACTCCTGTATAAATACTATCAACTGGAGCTGTATAAACATATCCTAATTTCAAAGTTGATTGGTATCCAGCACGATTGGAAGAATAATCAATTAAATCCCAATCAGTGAAAATTCCCGCATATACTTGATTATAGGCAACTGTAGAAGGATTATTAATTCGATATTCTAAAATTACAAATTGGTCATTAGGAGCATTTTGATCGGAAATAACTCGAACTCCTGTTATGATTGGTAGAGTAGGGGAAGAAACTTCCATAATTCCGGAATAAACTTCAATTCCGGTTTGTACAATAGGCTCGATTGTTAGCCTTTGAAGTGTATTCCAATCAGAATCGTCTCCTGAATTGCCTCGTACATTATCATAAACAGTTGAATTATCTAGACCCAACATTAAACCACCTTGATACATGAGGTTTTGACTATGATTAAATTGGAATCCTAAGCCAGGTAGATAAGTACTGCCTGTAACTCCTATTAAACTATTTCCACCTATGGAAGTTTGGATTTGGTTGTTTTGGACATTTATAAAGTCCGCATTAACAGGGAAACTAAAAGTTTGAGTTTGAAGAAAACCATCAGCATCCGAATGAAGTTGAACAGTCAGTAGTTCATTAAATCCAACGGCTGCTCCTACAATAATTTTAAATGGGTCATTTTGAATATCTAAAGTTTCAAGATTAGCTAAAGGTCCAATAATTCGGGTTGGATTAATGATTTGGAAATTTGAGTTTAGGCTAATCAATTCAAGATTAACATTAGCTGCATTAGAAAGATAATTAATTATAGTTCCTGTAAGTAGAATGGTATCACCCGGTAAAAACAAACCTAAACCTGAATCATTAATATCAATTTCATTCATTACAATTGAAGGGTGCCCAGTTTCTGAAAGAGATCGGAACATATTAATTCGACCATATCCCATTTTTCCTTGGTAAGGAAGGTTTGATGAAAGATTGTCAACTTGATCGCAAGTAACTTTTAATTGTTCGCAAATTTGTTGGCTAGAATAGTTAGGAAATGCTGCTCTTAGAAGTGCAGCACAGCCTGCAGCTGTTGGTGAAGACATGGAAGTGCCACCTGTTGAATAGTAATCACCATTTGACCAAGTTGAAAGAACTAAATCGCCTGGGGCAAACAAATCTAAATTATATCCATAATTAGAGAATCCAGATTTAAAATCCTGGTTATTTGTTGATCCAACAGCCATTGCATAAGGATACATGGCTGGATAAAAAGCATTTTCATCACTATTATTTCCTGCTCCACCAAAGACAGCACAATCTTTATTAATTGCAGCATATCTAACTACATCGGCATTCATTTCACTATAAGTAGTTCCACCCCAAGAGCAGTTAATCACTTTACAGCCATGATCAGCAGCATAAACAATACCTTCATAAGCGCCAGAAAGAATACCATCCACATTGGCAACTTTTACATGGATAAATCGGCATTTAAAACCTGTACCAGCAACACCAGTAGCATTATCTGTGCTTGCAGAAGAAAGTCCGCTTACATGCTGTCCGTGATAATTTCCATCTGATGTAGGATTGTTGTCATTACTGCCTGTATCCCATCCCATGAAATTATCTATATAACCATCATTGTCATCATCAATTCCATTAATTGGATCTGCGTAATTACGTTGGATGTTATTTGTAAGATCGGGATGGAAAGGATCGTAGCCAGTATCAGTAATTCCAACTACAACTGATGTATCTCCCTGATGTAAATCCCATGCTGCAAAAGCGTTTAGACGAGTTAAAGAGTATTGCTCAGCTATGCGTGTATCATTGGGAACGTAGCATAAAGAAGGAATGAAATGAGGTTCCGCATATTTTACCTCTGGCATTTTCTTTAAGGCGTCTATTATCTTAATCAAATCGGTGTTTTCAGGAAAAGTTACACGATAAATTCCTGATAAGTCGGCTAATTTCTCACCTCTTTTGTTAAAAGAATTTTCAGGTTTACGAGCATGTGGAAATTTCTTACTAATCTCAATAGCAGAAACGTTCTGCAAAAACTGAGTTAATTTCAAAGGAAACTGCTCATTAGGGTTTTCTTGGATGCAAATATTTATGACTCCAGCTAAAAATGGATCAGAGAACTGATTGTTAGATATTACTTTTTCGGATTGACTATTCAGGTTTTTTACACCGAGTAGCAAAATGGAGAAGAGTAGAAGATTGCGCATGGAACGAAGTTCGTTAATTTGAAATCATCCAACAAATCTAATAATATTGAACTGATGGAAATTATGGCAATAAGTGCCATTATTTCGGACATATTCGTATTTTTGACAAAAAACATGACTATGCTTTCAGCCAATCTTAAGTTTTTACGTAAGCAGAAGGGACAATCTCAAGATGAAGTTTCGCAGAGTTTATCTATTAAGCGAACTACTTTGAGTGGATATGAAAACGGTTCAGCAGAGCCTAATAGCGAGAATTTAATTCGAATTGCGGCATTTTATAATTGTACGATTGATGACTTGCTTAAAATTGATTTGAGTAGTGAAGTAGATGCTAAAGGAACAGCAAGAATAACGGTTGTTTCACCGGATATTACTGGTAGTAATTTGCGTGTGATTGCAACAACAGTTAATCAAGAAAATATAGATAACATTGAATTAGTGCCAATAAAAGCAAGGGCTGGTTATACTAGTGGATTTGCTGATCCAGAGTATATTCGGGTCTTGCCAACCTTCCAACTTCCCTTTTTATCTGCCAATAAAAAGTATCGAACATTTCCAATTATTGGTGATTCAATGCCTCCAGTATCCGATGGATCTTGGGTTACAGGAGAGTTTTTGCAGAATTGGAATTTCATTCGAAATGGTCAACCCTATATTGTTGTAACTAAAGATGAGGGTATTGTTTTTAAAATCGTTTACAACCAAATAGATGAAAACGGAACATTGTTATTGTGTTCTACCAATCCGATTTATGAGCCTTATGAGATTCCAATAAATACAGTAAATGAAATTTGGAAATTTACCCATTATATAAGTTCTGAATTACCTGAACCTAATCTTGATAGAACTGAATTATCCAACACTGTTCTTCAGTTGCAACGAGATGTAAAACGATTACAAAACACCATGAGGACTCCTCTGTAAAACAAAAAAGCCGCTTTTCGAAGCGGCTTTTTTGTTGGGGAGGTATTCTAATTATTTCTGAATTACTAAACGGGCATTCGAAGAAGATCCATTTGCATTTGCTTGAAGTATATAAACTCCATTAGATAAATGTTGTAGATCTAAAGAACCAATTGTTTGATTTATACCACCAGCAATAAATTGTTTATGAACCACTTTACCAGTAATATCAGTAACAACAAGATTAATATCAGCAGATGTCGTTTCTAAAACAATTGTAAATACTCCAACAGAAGGATTTGGAAGAACCATCATCTCATTTAATACGGGTTCATTCATACCAATACTAGTGTTATTACAAGGTTCGGTAGCACCTGCAATGTATTCCATAGTTTGGAAATTAATGTAGCAAGCATATTCTGGATGGTCAATAAATGGATTACGATTTCCTTGAAGTGAATCTAAGAACTCGTTACGAGCCATTTCATAATTACTTGGAGGATCTTGGTAATGCCATTTTCTCAAGATATTTTGGTCTTGATAACGTGTTGATGTATTCGGTAGGCCCCAATTGTTGCCAGAAACTCCATTATAAGTCGTGCACATATAAAATAATGCTCGAGCAGCATCACCTTTATGTGCATCACGAGGTTCGAATACAATTTTACCATTCGCATTCTGACCAATTTTGCATCCCAAGTATGTAGATGCAGGAGTTACAACTTCACCTAATGGATAGTCCAAACGAACTTGATTAGCATTCTCGAACTGTGCTGGAAATAAATGGTGTTGGTCGTTGTATTCTGGTTTTTCAGGATCGTCAGCAGGGTTAGTTGGCATCCATGCATGGCAATACGTATGTTCACGACTCATGTAGGCCCAACCATAAGGCTCATTGTATATATACTGTTCTCCCGAATAAACACAAGTCAAAACACGTTGACCATCAGTTGTGTCGCGAGCTTCAAATAATCGAACCATTGTCTCATCATAATTTCCATAGAAAATGGACGTATGTGGATTAATTAACGTTTGAAGATCATTAACAAATGTTGGATTTGAAGTATTAATGGTAGAGTATAAACTACCAAAATTATTTGCTGCAGATGTTACGGTTGCTGTAAGTGGAGTGCTTTGTAAATAATTGCGAACTACACTTGTTCCATTGTAGGAAAAAACAGCAAAATGATATTCTGTATTTTCAACTACATCATTTGCGCTGAATGTGCCAGCAACACCACTATAAACAACTTTTGCATCTCCAATTGGATCTCCTATTGAATATACTTCACCATCGGCAGGTAATCCAGTAACAGCAGATCCAATTTTACGAAGTACCAAATAACCTTCAGCTCCAGAAGTTCCTGTTAATGTTGCAGAATAACGATAGCTTTTAATATTTGAAAAATTCATTGATGCAGCAGGCTCTGTAGGTTCCGTAGCATATTGACCTCCTGTACAATTTAAAACAATCGAATAAACAGATTCATCCGCATCATTACTATTGATTTCCATTGTAGCATATCGTGTCCCATTTGCAGTAGGATCAAATGTAACAACTACATTTTGTGCTGTTCCCCCATTAATTGAGAAAGGCGTTGAAGGACTTGCAACAGAATAGTCAGCTGCATCAACTCCTGAAAATGTAATGCTTGAAATGTCTAATGCTTCCGCTGATCCTTGATTCTCAACAGAGAAAGTTAAATTGACTGGAGTGCCAATTGGAGTTCCAAGAGCAGAAGCTGAACCGCCATTGAAAATTGTAGTTGAGTTTTGTTTAACATTGATTTCACGGTTAGGTAAAACACCTAAAGTTGCACTTACTTCATCTAAACCAACATTACTCCCGGCATTTTGGATTTTTGTTTCATAAAAAAAACGAACATAACGGCTATTTGATGCAGGTGAGACTGTGAAAAGCTCATAAGCATTTGAATTTAATGATGTGTAAGAAGCCAAATCGGTCCAAGTTGTACCATTGATAGATTCTTGAACTTTGAAAGTTCCACTCCAACTTGAAGCACCTCCACCAATCCAGCCTCTTAGGTAGTAACTTAATGAACCGATTGGATCTGCAGTCTGGATTTGAATGTATTCACCTTGAATATCAATTTTACCTGCTAAACCAGATTGTCCAGATGAGTATGTAAATGTACCCGAGATGTTTGTTGACCATCCGGTAGGTAAAGACGCCGCACTACTGAAATTATCAAAGTTGTACGAAGTCGGCAATGCTGCTTGCGAAAATCCTTGAAAAGACATCAGGATAGAGGCAAGGCCGAGGAAAAATTTTCTCATTTTCAATTGTTTAAGGGGCAAAGGTTATTTAAAAAATTAGAATGACACCTTTAAACCGAGATTAAATCTGCGGCCTTGAGAGATGTAAGCAGATGAAGATGCTGCATCGAAGTTAACACCATTGATTCCATCAGTGATATATATTCTATCAAGGATGTTGATAATGCTCGCGTTCAACGTGAAATTCATTTTGGCAAATTTGAAATTATAGCCTGTATAAAAGTCAATGAAGTAATAAGATGGCATTCTCCAAGACTCATGATTACTATTGTCTTTTACCACTGCTCCAGTTCCATCTAGCACAGGCAACAAAGTCATCGGATCAAGATTAGCGAAGTTTTTATCGAAATACGTGAAACGAGTTTTTACGTAAAACCCTTTGAATGGCTCATAGCGTAATCCTCCAGCAAATTGAATTTGTGCTGCATCTCCTACGTGTACACCGTTAGCTTGAATTTGAAGTGTGTCTGTTAATGTTCCGTTATTGTCGAACAAATATGCACTTCCTCCTTTTTTGTATTGCCAGTCACCTATAGATGCAAGGCCTTCATATTCAAGATTTTTTATCAGTATACCAGTGAAATCAACTTCAACACCTGTATGTACTGTATTTAAACCTTGTAATTGATAGCTATACTGGTCTCCTTGATAGGTGATGTTTGCAAAAGATTGAGGCGGTTTATTTTCCCAATATGTATAATATCCATTCACGTTGGCAGCAAACTTTTTACGCTTATAACCATATCCCAATTCTGCTGCGTAAATGAATTGTTGCTTTGCATCAGGAAAGGAAATATTGGAAGTATTTGTGTAGAATAATGCATATCGAGGAGCAATGGACAAGATTCCAGCATTTACAAACACATTGTTAAACTCATTAACATTATAGTTTAATCCTGTTTTCAAAGTATATCCAGGAAACCATTTGAAATCGTTAGTATTATATCTGGCCTCTTTGGAATCCATTGTGTAACGAGTTCCATTGAAAGTTGCCGTTTCATTTGGACTTAACACTTCAGCTTTAATAACACCACCATCATTAATGTAATTGAGTGTATCTCCCCAACCAACTACTTCTGAGAATGTTGAATCTCCTATAATAAGGTCTTTTTTACGAAAATAATCTTCACGTTTAAATCCAGTATAGGAAAAGGAGCCATTTACAAAGAAGCTAAAGAATCCTTTTTTCCATTCAGCTTGAAGAAATGAGCCAGCCCAACGAACAAATCCATCGTTGTTGTAATTCACTTTATCTCCAACACGTTGCATTCTTGAAGCAAAATTTGGATCGCCAGGAGCTAAAGGTTTAGGTGCAAGTTGATTTGATGCACTAACTACATAATCCCCACCGAATAAATCATTTACTTCTTGGTAATGGGATCCACGGTAGCTTCTAAGGTCAATTCCCCCTAATAAGGAAAAGCCTTTATCATTATGATAATCCAACGTTGACATAGCTCCATACCACATATGATTGTTGACTGAAGCGCGAATAAATTGATTTGATTTTGTATCAGTAGTACTGTAAATAGGGTCAATAACAGTTGTGTTATTTTTATATGCTTGAGAAAAATTATATTGACCAGTTGTACTATCTCGAGTGAAGTTTGAATATGAATTAAAAGCTGTTCCTCCACCACGACCTATTGAAACATAAGCAACTGTTGATAGACTCAATTTGGAGTTTATGGTATAAAAGTGACTTAGATTAAATTGCGGTTTGTGGTAATAGTTTGTATTCGGATTGATAGATTGATTTACACTGTCTTGGTCATAATATGTACCCCAGCCCGGATTAAATCTCGGTCCTCGAGGACCTTGATATGCAGTTGTGTAATTGCTAAAAGCTGCAGTTGATGCTGATGAATTTGGAGTATTATTGAGAATAGAATCTACATTTACACCCAATTTTTCTGCTAATTCTCGGCTGTAAATTGCAACAGGAACACGAGATTGACGTTGACCATGAACTTGAGGAGCACCATTCGCACTAAGTGAGATCAAATGCTTGCCAAATTGTTTTTGAATTTTGATAAAATAAGACCAAGCTTCAAAATATGTTTGATCTGTCCAGCCATCGCCTTTCTTATAACTACCTGCACCAGTAATACCCCAACCTCCTTTAAGTCGTCCAGTATTAAATCCTGCTGAAGTCTTAATCATGGTATTATTTCCCACTTCCTGTTTAACGAAAATGTTCTTTTTAGCTTCTATACCTTTAGTAATGATATTAATAGTTCCACCAACCGATTGAATAGCCAATTTGGAAGCACCCAAACCACGTTGAACTTGCATACTTCGAGTAATGTCTGCTAATCCATCCCAGTTGCTCCAATAAACCTGACCGTTTTCCATGTCATTTACTGGTACACCATCAACCATAACAGCAACGTTTCGTTGATCGAAACCTCGAATATTAATTCGGGAATCACCCATACCTCCACCTTGTTCGGTAGCATAAACTCCCGGTGTGGAATTTAATAACATGGGTAAATCACGCGATGCAATTTCTTCTTGTATTTTTTGAGCTGATAGGTTTGAAAATGCAATCGGTGTTTCTCGGCTTCTAGCCACATCAGCAATGATTTCAACCTCTTTCATATCGGTTGATTCTAATTTCACAAGAATTGAAACAGGCTTACCTGCAATTTTCACTTTTTGAGTAACTGTTTTAAAACCAACATAACTAATGGTAATAGTATAGTCACCATCAGGTAGTTCTTTGAATAGAAAGTTCCCATCTAAGTCGGTAATTATTCCTTTTCCTTGAGCGTAAAGGACAGAAGCTCCAATTAGCGTTTCTCCAGTCCCGCCATTTTTCACTGTTCCGCTTAATGAACCTTGAGCGAAAACAGCAGAAAAAGATGGTAATAGAAGTAAGAAAAGGAAAAAAGAATTTATAGATTTTGCCATAAAGTTGAGGAAAGAAGAGGCGAAAAAAAAAAGCCAACGGAGACCGTTAGCTTTTTCTGAATGTATTTTGATTAGCGGATTACAATCTTCTGAGTGGAAGTTGTACGATCCTGATGATTGATTTGTAAGTAATAAACTCCTCTAGGAAGCTCATCAACAGTAACTTTCATCAAAGGGCTATTATTTCCTTGGTTTTTAGAAGTAAAAACAATTTGACCAATCATGTTACTAATAGAAATAGTTGATATTACACGAGTTGAACTAATATGTAGTTCATTATTCAATACAGGATTAGGGAAAACACGAACAGAAGCTTCCGTTTCAATTGATTTAACAGAATTGATTGTATTACAGATACAATCGTGAGTGCCTAAGTTTGTCCATGTATTACTTGGTAGAGTATCATATTGTGCAAGTGGATCAAAAAACTCAGGATTAGTAGCTATTCCAGTTTGAACGGCTGATTTACGAATCATTGTATGGTTACTGGTAATCCATGCTCCCGCATCACCAGAATATGGAAATTCATTTGACCAAGCCGTTCCTGGATCCTCTCCAATTTTACCAAAAAGGTCAACCATTACTTCACCCTTAAATAGACCAATTGCATCATCACCATTCATATAAGTAGGGGCAGGGTATGCACCATCAAGTTGGTCAGCTAATAATTGCAAATCAGGGCTGCAAGCAGGTGAACTAGTTTGAGAAACTGTTTGGCCGTTGGTTACAACAAAAACATCTAAAGCTGCAAGTGTTCCTGTAAGAATTGTACTTCCACCTGCTGAGTAATCAATAGCACCATTCGAAAAACGACGAATTGAATATGTGCTTAAATCTATTGGGGCTGCAGTTGGATTGTAAATCTCAATTGCTTTGTCGTTTCCACTACCTTCTACATATTCAGAAATGAATAGTTCGTTGCATTGAGAGAAAGCAGATCCCGTAATTAGCATAAGAGTACCTGCAAGTGTGTAAAATTTATTCATCGTTCAGATTTTGTTGCAGCAAAATTACTCAAATGAAGTTCTTAGTTCAATCTAATGTTAACAATTAAAGATTTGTTAATGAAGGCTTGATTTTAAAGGATTTCAGCCTATTTTCATTACGACTCATAGAAATATTTATCTTTGCCGGCCCTAAAAACAATCCACATGAAAGGACCAATCTCCCAATTTATTGAAAAGCATTATCTTCATTTTAACTCTGCTGCTTTAGTGGATGCTGCAAAAGGCTATGAGGCTCATCTCACTGCTGGTGGGAAAATGATGGTGACTTTAGCTGGTGCAATGAGTACTGCCGAACTTGGGAAATCTTTCGCTGAAATGATTCGTCAAGGTAAAGTGGATATTATATCATGTACTGGAGCCAATCTGGAAGAGGATATCATGAACTTAGTGGCTCATTCGCATTATAAGCGTGTACCACATTATAGAGATTTGAGCCCTCAAGATGAATGGGACTTGTTAGAAAAAGGGTATAATCGTGTAACCGATACGTGTATTCCAGAGGAAGAAGCCTTCCGTCGTATTCAGAAACATATTGTGAAACAATGGATGAATGCTCAAGAAAGCGGGCAGCGTTTCTTTCCACATGAATTCATGTATAAGATGTTGTTGTCGGGCGAAATGGAGCAGTATTATGAAATTGATCCAAAAGATAGTTGGATGATTGCTGCTGCAGAACGCAATATTCCAATTGTAGTTCCAGGTTGGGAAGACAGTACAATGGGGAATATTTTTGCTTCTTATTGTATTAAAGGCGAATTGCAGCCTTCGTTAATGAAATCAGGTATTGAATACATGATGTGGTTAACTGAATGGTATCGTGCTAATTCAGCTGGAAAAGGAGTAGGCTTTTTCCAAATTGGTGGAGGTATCGCAGGAGACTTCCCTATTTGTGTTGTTCCAATGATGTATCAGGATTTAGAATGGCATGATGTACCATTTTGGGCATACTTCTGTCAAATATCCGATTCAACAACCTCTTATGGCTCATACTCTGGAGCTGTTCCTAATGAGAAAATTACTTGGGGTAAATTAGATAAAGACACACCTAAATTCATAGTTGAATCGGATGCTACCATTGTGGCTCCTTTAATTTTTGCTTGGATTTTAGGTTGGTAATCAACTAAATCATCCTTTAGTTGTTTCAAACTAGTGGATGAAAGCTAATAAAACTAAAGATGCGTAAACTAACGACTCTATTCGGACCATGCAGCGCAGAGTCGGAAGAGCAGGTATTGGATGTTGCGCGTCAAATAGCTTCTCGCTTTCCTCAAAATATTTTTAGAGCTGGAGTTTGGAAGCCACGAACTCGACCTGGAGCTTTTGAAGGTATTGGAGAGGCTGCATTAGAATGGATGCAACATGTTCGGCAGGAAACTGGGATGGAGATAGTAACCGAAGTGGGCACTCCAGAACACTTAGAAGCAGTTTTAAAGGCTGGATTTAATCATGTTTGGTTGGGGGCAAGAACTACTGTAAATCCTTTTTCCGTTCAGGAATTAGCAGATGCAATGAAAGGAATTCCTTTACATGTATATGTGAAAAATCCAATTAATCCTGATTTAGCTTTATGGATTGGAGCAGTGGAACGGGTTCAATTAGCAGGAGTAAAGGAAGTTTCAGCCATTCATCGTGGATTTCATTCTTTCGAGAATTCACCTTATCGGAATGCTCCTCGTTGGGAATTGATGATTGATTTCAAAACACAACTTCCAAATGTGCCTGTTATTTGTGATGCTAGTCACATTAGTGGAACGCCCGAATTAATTCATGGTGTTGCTCAAAAAGCACTAGATCTGGATTGTAATGGTTTAATGATTGAAACACATACAAATCCATCGGTTGCTCTTTCAGATGCCCGACAACAAATAACACCAGCATCTTTAATTTTCTTATTTGATCAACTTATATTTCGAAATGTTGAATCCGATAGTGAAGGATTTCATCGGAAACTATTGGAATTACGTTCTCGTGTTGATTCAATT
>Ga0209097_10000329_pt1 | contig 49683 bp, 50 predicted proteins | sample AD_UKC052_MetaG_FD_184419 | JGI IMG/M metagenome (GOLD analysis project Ga0209097, IMG submission 184419) | Active sludge microbial communities of municipal wastewater-treating anaerobic digesters from USA - AD_UKC052_MetaG (SPAdes) (version 2) | ecosystem: Engineered > Bioreactor > Anaerobic >... | reverse complement strand
CACTTCAATGAATCACGATGGGACTAAAAATGGTTTTGCCAACGAAGCTTTGGCAAGATTGTCTGAAATTGTAAATATTCCCATAATTGCTTCGGGTGGAGCGGGAAATATGCAGCATTTTGTGGACACCTTTGTCGAAGGAAAAGCCGATGCAGCCTTGGCGGCAAGCGTATTTCATTTCAAGGAAATTGAAATTAAAACATTAAAAAAAGAACTTAAAAATAATAATATAGAAGTTAGAATTTAAGTCTTAATACTTAATTCTCTCTACTTAATACTGACAAAAATGAACATAGATTTTTCAAAAAGCGCACACGGATTAATTCCAGCAATAATTCAGGACAGCGAAACCAAAAGCGTTTTGATGCTCGGTTATATGAATGCTGAATCCTACCAAAAAACATTGGATACTCAAAAAGTAACTTTCTTTAGTCGTTCCAAACAAAGACTTTGGACAAAAGGCGAGGAGAGCGGTAACTTTTTACATTTGGTTTCTATTAAAAATGACTGTGACAATGACACGCTTTTGATACAAGTTAAACCTGAAGGTCCTACTTGTCATACAGGTTCAGATACATGCTGGCAAGAAGCTAATAATCAGGAATATGGTTTTCTGTCTAAATTAGAAAATACTATCAAAACTCGCAGAGAAAATGCCGATTCCGAGAAAAGTTATGTAGCCTCTTTATTCGAAAAAGGGATTAATAAAATTGCTCAAAAAGTAGGTGAGGAAGCTGTGGAAGTGGTGATTGAAGCCAAAGACAACAACGATCATTTGTTCTTAGACGAAAGTGCCGATTTGCTTTTTCACTATTTAATTTTGTTGCAAGCCAAAGGTTTTGAACTAAATGACGTGGTTCAGGTTTTAAAAGGTCGCCAGAAATAAAAGAATTCTTTTTAACGAATTTTCATCTATAAAATCCAATGGGAATCTATTTTCTATTGGGTTTTCGTTTTTTCTTTTATATCCAATGCCAATCCACTATATTTACTTTTTATTACAAATGACAATACGACAATGCAAGAGATGAATTCAGGGAATACAATCACTACACAAGAAATTATCAATAAAAATACTGGACTTCAAATTCATTTAGAAACCGATGAAGATGATTCACGGCCTGTTTATATTTCGGGAAATTTCAACAATTGGCGTACGCAAGACAAAAATTTTATGATGGAACAAATTGGTACCAATTTATACCTGTTTGAATTCCCCTCGAATTTTATTTATCCTCAAGAATTACTTTATAAATTTACAAAAGGCGATTGGAGCGAAGTTGAAATTGGTAAGAATAATGAAATAACTTCCAACCGTTCTACAAAGCTACACTCAGGAATTTTAAATGAATATGTGCCCAAATGGAGAAAGAATTGGTTGCCTTATAAAACCAATTATTTACCGAAAGTTTTGCTTATTTCGGATGAATTTGAAATTCCACAACTTAACAAAACCAGAAAAATATGGGCTTTGCTTCCGCACGATTATGACAATTCAACCGAAAGTTACCCTGTTATGTATTTGCAGGATGCACAGAATTTATTCAATGAAAATGCACAATACGGGAATTGGGAAATAGACAAAAAGCTCGCTGTAATGGCTGAATACAAAATTGGAAAAATAATCATTATAGCCATAGAACACGCTGAAAAAGAACGAATAAAAGAATATAATGTAGGCAAAACCGTACTTGGAAAAGGGAAAGGAAAAAAATACATCCGTTTTGTAACCGAAACTTTGAAACCCTTTGTTGATAGCAATTTTAGAACCAAAAAAGAACGCGAATTTACAGGAATAGGAGGAAGTTCGATGGGAGCATTAGTTAGTATTTTTAGCGGTTTACGCTATCCTGAAATCTATGGAAAATTGATGATTTTTTCACCTTCGCTTTGGGTTGTGCCAACGCTAAAAATTGAATCGGATGCTGCTGAAAATAGTGACACAAAAATATATTTATATGCTGGAGGAGATGAAAGTGCCACGATGATTGAACACGTGAGAAGTTTTAAGAAAAATATCCTTGCAAGTGAATTCGTAAAAGACAAAATGAAAATCAATTTGAGTATTAATATGGAAGGAAAGCACAGTGAAACCTATTGGAGCGACGAATTTCCGAAGGCAATAGAATGGCTTTTTTTTAACACAAAAGAAAATTAGACAATGAAAACAATTACAATAAAAAACCTTGAGGGATTTTCTGGAACCATTTTAATTCCAGTTTTTGAAACCTATGCAAAAAGTTTAGTCCCTATCGAATTTCACGGAGTTGCGGTTCCTTCAAAAGTATTTTACGGAAAAAAAGACTCGCATTATGTGGTTGAAAAATATGATTGTCTTCATATATTTATAGGTTTAGGCAAAGCTATTGATTATAAAGATTTGAAAACTATTTTCCGTAGAATTTCCTCTAAACAAAAAGAATCCTTTGGTTCTAATGTGGCTCTGGTTTTGCCCGAACAATTTTCGGCTGAACAAGTTGAAGCTACTGTTTCAGGACTATTATTAGGAACTTATGATTTGGGTCATTTTAAGAAAACAGAAAACCATCCTTTTTTGAATGACGGTTTTAAACTTTCGATTATTTCAAAAAAAGAGACCGATGAAGCGGTTTTAAAAGCCATTAAAATTGCCACCGCCCAACTTGAAATTTTGAATCTGGTTGATTTACCTCCAAATGTAGTTAACCCAAAATATTTGTCCAATTGGGCAAACGAAAGTGGAAAAAAATATGGGTTTGAGGTGGAGACTTTAGGTTTTGAAGCTTCAAAGAAAGCAGGTTTAGGCGCTTTTCTATCCGTTGGAAAGGGAAGTGAAAATGAGCCACAATTTGTCATAATGAATTATGTTCCCGAAAATACGAATGCAAAAACAAAACACATTGGCTTGGTGGGAAAAGGAATCACTTTTGACACGGGAGGATTGAATATTAAAACTACTGGAATGTTACATATGAAATGTGATATGGCCGGTGGTGCAGCAGTTTTCGGTGCAATGCAGTTGATTGCGGATTTAAAATTACCCGTGAAAGTCACTGCTATTGTGCCTTGTGCCGAAAATTCTGTCGATGCTAAATCGTTTCTTCCAAGCGATGTCATTCATTCTTATAGCGGAACTTCAATAGAAATTATTGACACCGACGCCGAAGGAAGATTGGTTTTGGCAGACGGATTGTCCTATTTAATCAAAAATTTTAAACCCGAATATGTTATTGACATTGCGACCTTGACAGGAAGTAGTGTGGGAACTTTTGGATATGAATGTGGCGCTTTGTTTACCAATAATGAATCTATTTCAAAGAAACTGCAAGAATCTGGAGATGCTATTGGAGAAAGACTTTGGCAATTACCGCTTTGGGAATGTTACAAATCCGATATAGAAAGTGATATTGCCGATGTGAAAAATTACAGCGGAAAACCTGTAGCTGGAGCCATTTCGGCAGCAAAATTTTTAGAATATTTTACCGAAGAACACAAAGCCTGGGCGCATCTTGATATTGCCGGAGTTGCCTTTGGTGATGATGAATTTGCAAAAAGTAAACACGCCACCGCTTATGGAGTTCATTTATTGACTAAATTTATTGAGAATTTGTCCCACTAATTCATAAAATATAGAAATCATTAAATAATAAAGTAGTATTATGGAAAACGCTAAAACTTTCATCTGCATTTCAAACTATTTCAAAGGCGCTGATTTTTTAATCCATTTAAAAAATTTAGGAAACAAAGTGTATCTCATAACTAGTGAAAAGTTGCGGGATAAACCTTGGCCTTTTGACCACATTGACGAAGTTTTCTATATGGCGGGACAAGATACAGATTGGAATTTAGAGCATCTTTTGTTAGGTGTTGGCAATTTGATGAAATCCAATACCATTGATGCTATTGTGGCTTTAGATGATTTCGATGTTGAAAAAGCAACCTATCTCCGCGAAAATCTTCGGATTGCTGGAATGGGGCAAACCACGGGGCGCTATTTTAGGGATAAACTCGCGATGCGAATGAGAGCTAAGAGTTGCGGAATTTCGAATCCTAATTTTTGCTCTTTATTTAATGATTATGACATCAATACTTTTGCAGACACGATTTCGGCGCCTTGGGTTTTGAAACCCCGCTCCGAGGCTTCGGCTTCTGGGATTATAAAAGTGTATGACAAGGAAAGTTTGTGGATTCACATCAACGAAATGGGGAATAACAGATTTAAATATTTATTGGAACAATTTCGTCCCGGCGATGTGTACCATTGCGATAGTTTGGTTTTGAATGGTAAAATATTGTTTAGCATCACTTCAAAATATTTGACGACTCCAATGGAAATTTCGCAAGGCGGAGGGATTTTCAGAAGTGCTAATATTGAATATGATTCGGATGATGATAAAGCTATAAAAGCCGTAAACGAACAGGTTATCAAAGGGTTTGGATTAAAACACGGAGCCGCACATTCAGAATATATCAAATGCAAGGACGACGGGAAAATCTATTTTCTGGAAACTTCTTCTCGTGTTGGCGGAGCTCATTTAGCCGAAATGGTTGCCGAAGCTTCGAACATCAATCTTTGGAAGGAATGGGCAGCCATCGAAGATGCATTGGTGAAGGAAACTAAATATGTATTGCCAAAAGTAAAAAAAGGATATGCCGGAATTGTGTTGACTTTGTCTAAATTCCAACATCCTGATTTATCTTCTTTTTCGGATCCGGAAGTTTGCTTTAGAGTTCCCTTGGATTATCACGCAGGTTTAATCGTGAAATCAGATTCGAGTGAAAGAATTTTAGAATTATTGGATGATTATGCCAACCGTTTAACTGATGACTTTGCAACCGTTGTTGAACAAAATAAAGTAGATAAGTTGCATTAATATGTTGTATTTTGTCAGAAATGACAAATTTCATACAACCAATTTCTTTACAATTAAATTTTATCAACTTGCTAAAAATAACTTTTTATTTTAAATTCATGAATAAATATCTAAGCATTTTTTTTATTGTATTTCTAATTTCTAATACTGTAAATGCGCAAGAACTTCTAGGGAAAAAAGAAGCCGTTTTCACCAAACAAGATACGCTTCGTGGAAGCATTACCAAGGAAAGAGCTTGGTGGGACGTGAAATATTACCATCTTGACATCAAAGTAAATCCCGCCGATAGCACTATTTCGGGTTCGAATACAATTCGTTACAAGATTTTGAATTCTCATAACCGAATGCAAATTGATTTGCAAGAACCTTTAAAAATCAGTAAAGTAACTCAAGATGGTACCGAACTAAAATATAAAAGAGAAGGTAATGTTTTTTATATCGATTTGGTTGCGCCACAAAATGCGGGGGCAATAAAAGAACTTACCGTTTTTTATGGTGGTAAACCCAAAATTGCCGTTAATCCGCCTTGGGACGGAGGAATTACTTGGAGCAAAGATGCTAATGGAAAACCTTTTATCGCATCAACCTGTCAAGGATTGGGTGCCAGCGTGTGGTGGCCTAACAAAGATCATATGTATGATGAAGTGGACGATATGCTCATCAGTGTGAATGTTCCTAAGAATTTGACTGATGTTTCCAATGGTCGTTTGCAAAGTGTAACCGATATGAAAGATGGCACCAGAACTTTCAATTGGTATGTGTCAAATCCCATCAATAATTATGGAGTGAATATCAATATTGGAGATTATGTTTCTTTTTCCGAAGTTTTCAAAGGCGAAAAAGGTGATTTGGATTGCGATTATTATGTGTTAAGAGATAATTTAGAAAAAGCCAAAATCCACTTTCAAGATGTACCAAGAATGTTGAAAGCTTTCGAACATTGGTTTGGCCCTTATCCGTTTTACGAAGACAGCTATAAACTCGTTGAAGCGCCGTATTTAGGGATGGAACATCAAAGCAGCGTCACTTATGGAAATGATTTCAAAAAAGGTTATCTCGGAAAAGATTTGAGCGGAACAGGTTGGGGATTGAAATTCGATTTTCTCATTATCCACGAATCGGGTCACGAATGGTTTGCCAATAATATTACCTACAAAGACATCGCCGATATGTGGATTCACGAGGGTTTTACCAACTATTCCGAAAATCTTTTTGTGGAATATTATTACGGAAAAGAAGCTGGTGCTGAATATGTTAGAGGAACAAGAAAAGGAATAAAAAATGACAAACCAATCATTGGATATTATGATGTAAACATCGAAGGTTCTAGTGATATGTACCCAAAAGGCGGAAATATGTTGCACACACTACGCCAAATCGTTAATGATGACGAGAAATGGAGAACCATTTTACGAGGTTTGAACAGCACTTTTTACCACCAAACCGTTACGACCAAACAAATTGAGGATTATTTAAGTAAAGCTGTTGGACTCGATTTGAAATCCTTTTTTGACCAATATTTGAGAGATATTAGAATCCCGACTTTCGAGTATAAAGTTCAGGGCAATAACCTAGAATATCGCTGGACAAATTGTGTTCCTGATTTCAATATGCCAGTCAAAGTAAAAGTTAACGGAAAAGAACAATGGCTAAAACCTCAAGCAGAATGGATTATTATGCTAAAAACACCTAAAGATTTAAAATTGGAAGTGGATAAGGATTTTTATGTGAATGTGGTGGAGAGTAAAGGATAATATTTGATGTGTTTAAAAACATTGAGTTAATTTTGTTTAAATGTTTTTCATAACTTATCTATTACCTTTTTTAAAAAGAAAAACTTTGAGTTAATTTTGGTTAAACACAAATAAAAAATAAAGCAAAATGATAGATTATTCAGAAGTTTATATTTATTCTGATCAGCCTACAACTTGTCCAAAATGTGGATCTAGGTCTGAAATTCTTTTAGATTTTTCACATACAAAGAACAAAACTGAAGTTCATTTTTGCACTGATAAAAATTGTAAATATAAATTTGTAATGCAATATGATGAGGAAATGGATAATTATTAATTTATGAAAGAAGGACAAAAGCTTTGGACAAGAGAAGAATTAATTTTGGCAATAAATCTTTATTGTAAACTTCCGTTTGGAAAACTTGATAAATCAAATAAAGAAGTTATAAATCTTGCTAATCTTATTGGAAGAACACCAAGTTCTATTGCTTATAAACTTGTTAATTTTGCTAGCCTTGATCCCAGTCTAAAAGCAAGAGGAATAAAAGGAGCTTCAAATGCAAGCAAATTAGATAATATAATTTGGAATGAATTTTTCAATAATTGGGATGAATTACCTTTCGAAAGTGAAAAACTTCTCGCTAAATTAGAGAATACTTCAATAGAGTTATTGAATGATATTGATGTCAATGATTTTCTTAAAGAAGGAAAAACAAGAGAACAATTAGTAAAAATTAGAGTAAATCAATCTTTTTTTAGAAGTTCAATATTGGCTTCATATAATAACACTTGTTGTATTACTGGGATTTCTCAGCCTGAATTTTTAATTGCTGGACACATAAAACCTTGGAGTTTAGACGAGAAAAATAGATTAAATCCTCAAAACGGAATAGCAATTAATGCACTTCACGATAAAGCATTTGAAAATGGTTTAATTACAATAACAACCGATTATAAAATAAAAGTTTCTCCATTATTGTTAAAACAAAAAAAATCAAAATCAATTGAAGATTATTTTCATAAATATGAAAATCAAGAAATTATTTTACCGTCAAGATTTCTTCCAGATATTGAATTTTTAAAATATCACAATGATGTTCGTTTTAAGTATTAGTTTGCGTTAGGGATAGAAGTGTAAATCCTTTTGTGAGGAACGAACAAAAGATTGAAACGAATAGCCCGACCCAAAGGGAAACGCCCAGAAATGAATTAGGTTGGATAAATTCTAAGAGACTTGACGGACAAGGAAATATTTTACCTTGTGAATCATCTAATTGCGGAGGTTATACTTTGGAAGCAGAATTAGGGATTACACCAAATGGATATTCAGAACCTGATTATTTAGGTTGGGAAATTAAGCAATTTGGCGTTGCCAACTTTGCTAGAATAAACTCGGCTGTTATAACTTTGATGACTCCTGAACCAACTCACGGTATTTATAAAATCGAAGGTGCTGAAACATTTATAAGAAATTACGGTTATGCTGACAAAACTGGACGTGAAGACAGAATGAATTTTGGAGGTGTTCATAAAAGTGGAATTATACACCCAACAACTAATTTAGAAATGCAACTTATTGGTTTTGATGAAGAAAGTGGAAAAATAAGAAGTACAAATGGAAGAATTGCATTAGTTGATTTAAAAGGAATTGAAACTGCTTCTTGGAGTTTTACATCATTATTATTGCATTGGAACAGAAAACATAATCAAGCTTGTTATGTTCCTTCGCTTTCAGAAACGCAAGTCGACAGAAAATATAAATATGGAAATAATATAATATTAGGAACTGGAACTGACTTTCAACTTTTTCTATCACAGATGGCACTAGGAAATATTTATTACGACCCAGGAATTAAAATGGAAAATATTTCGACTAAACCTAAAATTAAAAAACGAAGTCAATTTAGAATGAAATCTCAATTTTTACCAAATTTATATAAGAAAAACGAAATTGTAGATATTACAATTTAAAACAGAATCTGTTAAAATAAAATAATTTCCCTATCTCTCAAACAAAGCCAAAGTCCCGCCAACCCAATCTTTATCCTTATTGAATTTCACGCCAATCATTTCGCCACGGCTCAATCGTGCCAAGTTGCAGAGTAGAGTAGGAGCGGCATCTTCTTTTTTCCAGACACAAAGTACGCGTACTTCGCATTTTACTTTTCCGTCGGGAGATTGTACTATTGGGATGTAATTTACTTTTTTCTGGAGAATGTATAATTCTTTTTCGACCACGGCTTCGATGTCTTCTTTTTTTACGTGAAAAATGACCCCTGAACCCGAGAAAGAGAATAAAGGTTTCAAAACATAATTTTCCAAATCTTCTGGGATTTCATTTAAGTCGCTCAACAAGGTGGTTTCTATGAAATACTTGCCTTTCAGCATTGGCAAAATATACTTACTGATTCTGAAAAACCAGTTGGGATGTCCAACCCATTCCACGTCAAGATCGTCCGAGAAATGGAAATTTAATTTCAAATCGGTTCGTAAATCCAGTTCGTCAAAAATAACGCGGTTGTAGATGCGTTTGACACGGATTTCTTCGCCGCTTTCGTTTTTATAGAATAATTGCTTGCCTTTTTTTATTATTTCTGTGACACAAACTATTGGGATGCCAAGATCCCTTCGGCAATAATAAAAGTCAATTTTCGTATTTTGCTTTTCTGGTTCAATTTCCAACAGAATTACATTTTCTTTGGGATGCTTGTCGCAAATTATTTCTTCAAGCGTTTCGTAATATTCCTGAATAGTAATGTCATTGATAAACGGAGTCAATTCCTCAATAAAAGGATAATGTTTTATGAATTTTTCATATAGATTAATTTGGTAATTGTACAGAGAGGGGAATCCTTGCACTTCGATTAATTTGGGAACAACAACTCCATTTTCCTCACAAATTCCAAAATCGATGGCCAAGAAAGTAGTGTGTTCATCTTCATTAGGAACTTTTTGATTTAACTCTAATGACTTCTCGGTAAGCTTTTTAAAGTCTTTCTGTTGAATTAATTTTATAACATCGGCGCAACCTTCCAACAATTGCGCTTTTAATTCATTGGAAATAAAAAACGGTGTTTCCCCAATTCGAAAAGTAGGTGCGTAATCAAAATCCGAAGCAATATCGTCCTTGAATTCCTGATACTTTTCATCAGTAAATTGGGAATTAAAAAGTTGTCGGTATTTGTCAATCATTTTAAAAGTATTAAGATGGAAGTATCAAGTATTAAGATGAAAGTTTTGCATTAAAATGAGTTAGTCTTAATACTTAATTCTCAATACTTAATACTAATCTAATTCGAATGCATTTTCTTAGTTTTCATCAAATCATTAATGGCAATTCGAAGGAAATTTGGAATCAAAGTTTCGTTGGTTTTGTAAATTTTATCATCGTCAACCAAGTCTTCAAGCATATTTCTAAATTTCCGTTTTCCTTTCATATTTCTTATTTTTTCTTTCGAATCTTTATTCCTTAAATTGGCAATAAAACTTATCGGGTCGGCTTCGGGATGAAATTGAGTTCCCACAAAATAATCTGAAAAACGCACTGCCATAATGGCTCTTTCGTACTGAACGTGATCACGAATTTTTTCCAAAGAAATAATTTTGGCTCCTTTTTTTGAAAAAACACTCAAATGAGGTTGAACTACCTGATAATCTCTGGAATCTATGGCATAAAAAGGATCGGCTAATCCTTCAAAAAGCGGATCCGTTTGTCCATCTTTTGTCTTATGAACTGTCATCACGCCAAAAGAAGTATCGTGTCTTTTTGTAATTTCGGCTAGGCCAAAGTGTTTACAAGCCATTTGAAACGAATGACAAATAAATAATACGTGTTTTTTAACGGTATTTTCGTTGTTCCATTGGGTCAACTCGTCAATGAAATTGTAGTATTTCAAATCCCAATCGCCATCACCAATCAAAGGATTTCCGGGCCCTCCTGTCGAAATATAAATATCAAATTTTTTAATATCTGGCAATTCTGATTTTCCTCTAACATCAAAAATCTGGAAAGTAACTATTTGATTGAAACGGTTAATAATATCGATAATACAACGCATTCCCTGATTAGGCGTGCCATCATACATATCCAAAACCGCTATTTTAATGGTATTATTATTCATTATTGGGATTCTAATTTATTTGCAAAGATACCGAATTTAAAATCTGAAATCAAAAATCGTTAATCGCAATCTTAAATCTAAAGTCCTTTGGAAAATTCACTGGTAATAAAATCGACCACTTTAGTTAAATCATTGGTTGCTTCAAAAACAGCCAATTGCTTATCTGCTCCAGTTCCGTTTTTCATTATTTCATACACGTAATTTATTTTTTCCCGGCTTCCCAATTCATCAACCACATCATCAATAAATTCGAGCAATTCGACGATAAGCATTTTAGTTTCCACTTCTTTGTGAAGACCAAAATCTATCATATGACCATCGATTCCATAACGAGCCGCACGAAACTTATTTTCTTTTATCAGGGCCAAGCGGTACACATTGAAACTCATGTTATGTAAAGATAATTTATACAATTTGGCAACAATTGCCTGAATAATTGCTACTATACAAATTGTTTCTTCAACGGTCAAACACATATCGCAAATGCGAAATTCAATCGTATCATAAAAGGGATGCAAACGTAAATCCCACCAAATTTTCTTTGGATTATCGATACAATTGGTTTTTACTAAAGTGTCTAAAAAATCATCATAAGACGAAACGGAATCAAAATATTCTGGCAAACCTGTTCTCGGAAATTTATCAAATACTTTGGTTCTATAGGATTTATAACCTGTATTTCTTCCTTCCCAAAAAGGAGAATTAGTTGAAATGGCAAAAATGTGAGGTAAAAAATAACAAGCTTGATTCATCAATTGCAAGCCAATTTCACGGTTTTCGATTCCAACATGGCAATGCATTCCAAAAATCAAATTCGATCTTGCTGCATCTTGCATTTCGTTGATAATATTATGATAACGAGGATCATCAGTAATGGGTTGGTCTTGCCATTTCGAAAAAGGATGTGTTCCAGCACCACCAACTATTAATCCCTGTCTATCTGCTAAATCTACGATATGTCCTCTGAGAGATTTGATTTCGGCTTCGGCCTCGTGTATGTTTTTACAAATATTGGTGCCCACTTCAACAACAGATTGGTGCATTTCGGCTTTGACCTGTTCGTTCAAAATTACTTTTGCACCATCCACAATTTTAGATAAATGTGAGCGCAAATCTCTAGTAATTGGATCTATAATTTGGTATTCTTCTTCAACGCCGAGAGTAAATACTGGTAATTTTTTCATAACAGATTAAAATTATTTTTTAACAGCAACAGCGTCCTTGATAAAAGTTCCCCAAGTCAAATTTATTTTTCCTGGTTTTTGTTTTTTGGCGGCAGCGATTGCCATTTTTGCAGCATGTTCTACAACCCATTCGAAATTTTCGGCTCCAACAGAAGTCAACTCAGCATCTGGCGCTGGATTTCCAAAATCAATCGCGTAAGGGATTCCATCACGAACGGCAAATTCTACGGTGTTAAAATCATAACCTAATCCTTTGCAAAGTCTTAATGTATAGTCTTTTACGGTAGCTAATAATTTTTTATCTACTGGCGGACCATCAATCACATAACGAAGATGATGCGGATTTCTGGGTTCGTATTGCATAATGTGAACGTCTTTGCAACCCAAACAATACACACGGAAATATTCGGTAAAGACAATCTCTTCCTGCAACATCATTACTAATTGTCCAGTTTCCTGATGTTTTTCCCAAAACTCTTCTTTGTTTTCTAGTCGGTAAACGTTTTTCCACCCGCCACCGGCATAAGGTTTCATATAAGCTGGAAATCCGATGTAATCAAAAATTCCCTGCCAATCCATTGGATATTTCAGGTTACGAAACGATTTTCCGGTAGTATCTGTAGGGTGTTCCGCCGAAGGGAGAATTACAGTATTGGGTAGCGGAACTCCAAGCGTATCTGCTAATGCATTATTGAAAAATTTGTCGTCAGCACTCCACCAAAATGGGTTATTGATGACATTCGTTCCAGTCAAAGCTGCATTTTTTAAATAAGCTCTATAAAACGGAACATCTTGTGATATTCGGTCAATAATTACCGCATATTCGCCGTCTTTATTTTGAACCACTTTGTCAATAGAAACGGCTTCGGCAATAATCCCTTTTTCGTTTTTTGAGTTTACTCTTTCAATAAAAGCTTGTGGAAAAGTATCTTCCATTCCGAATAATATTCCAATTTTTTTCATATAATAAACTTTTAGTCTTAATACTTAATACTTTTTAAAAGAACTTAATTCTGGATAAATAATGAGGAAACATTTCTTTCCAAACTGGCCAATCATGTTCTCTGTCAGGTCGGACATCAAGCCAATGATGGATATTTCTATTGCTTAAAACTTTGCTCAATTTCAAATTAGCATCATAGCAAATATCCCAGTTGGAAGTGCCTAAACAAATGTCCATATTCCAAATTTCGTGGTCATTCAAACCATATAAATAATCCTCTGGACTGTTATAAAATACATTATCATCGTGGTAACCGTCCATAAAACTTTTGATACTAAAAGCGCCTCCCATAGAAAAAACATGGCTTACATAACCTGGATGTCGAAACGCAAAATTGGCTGCGTGATAGCCACCGAAACTACAACCGGCAACAGCAACTTTTCCTGCTGGAGTATTGTTTTTTACTTTTTCAACAATTTTGTGGCAAATCATTTTGTCGTACCAAGTATGATTTTGAATTCGGTGAACAGGATGAATTTGTTTGTTGTAAAAACTGTCTTTATCAATACTTGCAGGGCAAAATATTTGGATTAATCCTTGTTCTATAAACCATTTTGCGGAATCAATTAAGCCCATATCTTTGTTCTCGTGAAAACTTCCCATAGAAGTAGGAAAAAGTATAACAGGATAACCAGCGTGACCAAAAACGAGCATTTCTATTTCTCTGCTTAAATTGGGGGAGTACCATTTGAAATATTCTTCTTTCATATATGTAAATTTTTATTTTTTAGTTGTCATATATGGTATCACCTTTTTTCTTAAAGGTGTTTGTTTGCAACAAACTCGTTTTTAGTGGTGATTTCATGCTTCCTATTTTTTAACAATTATAACGAAAATAATGAAACGAAAATCAAAAATAGTTAATTAAAACTAATATTTTTTAAAATAACCCAGCGACTCATTATCTGGTGTTTTACTATAATAATTGCACCTGACTTTTCAATCTTTCGATAAGCATTCCCATCATTCTTTTGTTGAGACTAGAAGAGTTTTTGATGTACAGCTCATATTCATCGATGGTAAATAAAGCTATTATCATTCCTTTCAAAGCATTTCGGAATTTGATGTCTTTTTGAATCGCATTTTCTATGGTAGCCAATTTTTTTTCGAATGAAAAGGAGTTGAAATCTATTCTGTTTTTGCCCAAATGATTGATAAAAGAAGCGATAAATAAATCGTTTTGTAGTTTCAAAATAGGCCGAAGCACCTCGTTTTGGAACAATTCATCCGAAGAAGATTGATGAGTTACTGTGCCAATGGTTTCGCCTCGAAATTTTTTTAGAAAAGCATCTCTTTGATCCATATTTTTTTTCTTTAAAATTAAAAAAGAATGAATTAAGAAAACCTTATTTTCGCATTTATAAAAAAAGATTATGCGATTTCATACTAGAAAATGGGTAAAACCCGAAGATTTAAACCCAAACGGCACCTTATTTGGAGGTAAATTATTGGCTTGGATTGACGAAGAATTGGCTTTATACACTATTATTCAATTGGAAAACACCAAAATTGTAACGAAGTATATGTCGGAAATCAATTTTAGAAGTTCAGCTAGACAAGGCGATATTATCGAAATTGGTATCGATGTGCTCAAGTTTGGAACTACTTCAATTACCCTAAAATGTGAAGCTCGCAATATGATGACACGCGAAACGATTATTACAATAGACCACACCACAATGGTCAATTTGGGTCCTGATGGCAAACCAAAACCTCATGGAAAAACGGAAATCGAATTTATAAAAGACCGATTGCAGGAGTAAGTAGCTTCAAAAAAATACCGCAGATCAACAGATTATTTAAAATCAGTCAATCTGCGGCAAAATTTATATTTTCCAGTTGAAATGAAGGATACTATTTGTTTACAGGAATTTGAATGTATTTCCTTTCTACATAAAAAGTTGCAAAAGGTATTAAGGAAGCAATTAACACTATAGAAAGCGTTCCATAACTCCATTTTTGAGATTTGGTAATTAAAAATGCTAAAGCAACATATCCTATAAATAATGCTCCGTGAGCCCATCCCAAAGGTTTTAATATGATATGGTAAAGTTCTGGATTATTTGTTTTATTAATGAGCATATTAGCAATTAAAACTAAAAATGAAATTCCTTCCAGGATGGCTACGTTTTTGAATATTTTGAGCATAATAATGAGTTTAAAATTTTTTGAGCGGCAAAACTAATAATTATCATTGATTTTCAGAGCAGTATTTCTAAAACTAATTTACTTTTGCATTATAAACTTTAAAAATGAGCAAACGCGATTTAAAAAAATACCTTAAAGAACTTGATAAAAGCCAACTCGAAGAACAAATTTTGGAGTTGTATGAAAAATTTAGTCCTGTAAAGATTTATTATGATTTTGTTTTCAATCCAAAAGAGGAAACCTTGCTCAAAGAATGTAAAATAAAAATTTCGAATGAATATTTCCCGCAACGAACTTCAGGAAAACCTCGAAGACCGAAGTTGCGTCGTTCGTTAGCTCAAAAATACATCAAACATTTTATCGTTTTGGGCGTAGATCCTTTCATTATTGGTGATATTATGCTTTATTCGATAGAAATTGCCCAAACTTTCTCAGCCGAAAAGCCTGTGAAAGCTGAATTGTTTTACAAAAGTATGTTCAATTCGTTTGAACAAGCCGTTAGCTTTATGATTGCAAACGGAATATTATTTGATTTCAAAGCTAGAATTATTGCTATAAACAATGAAACAATGCGCCAAAAATGGTACAATACCCCAGAATTCGAAGCTGTTATAGAACGTTTTGAATACTAAAAACCAACTTCATAATCGATTTTATTTAACTGCAATTCTTTTTTTACACGATTATTTAGTGGAATAACTCTTTTTTAGGTGTATTTTTGCAAAAATCCAACAAAAAACAATGCCTCAAAACTCATTAGAAACAGAAATTGAAGATAAAAAGGAACTTTATTCGTATCAAAAAGGAGATATTGAATCTATTTTCGAACGCTTAGAGAATGCTCCATCCAATCATCATTTATTGTATCAATTGCCAACAGGCGGAGGTAAAACGGTAGTTTTTTCTGAAATTGTTCGACAATATTTATCAAAACACAATAAGAAAGTAGTTGTTCTGACCCATCGAATTGAGCTTTGCAAGCAAACTTCAAAAATGCTCAAAGGTTTTGACGTAAAAAACAAAATCATCAACAGCAAAGTCAAAGAATTGCCTGATCAGAACGATTATTCTTGTTTTGTAGCTATGGTCGAAACCTTGAAAAACAGAATCAACGACGAAAAGTTGCATCTCGACAACATTGGCTTGGTAATTATTGATGAAGCGCATTATAATTCCTTTCGAAAATTATTAAGTTCTTTCAAGAATGCCTTTATTCTTGGAGTTACTGCCACGCCTTTGAGCTCGAACATCAAGTTGCCGATGCACGAAAATTATGATGAACTGATTGTCGGTGACAATATTAGTTCTCTTATTGAAAAAGGATTCTTAGCCAAAGCAATTACCTATAGTTATGATGTAGGTTTAACTTCCTTGAAAGTAGGTATAAATGGCGATTATACCGTAAAATCATCCGATGATTTATATACTAATATGGCGATGCAAGAAAAATTATTGCATGCTTACACCGAAAAATCTTTGGGCAAAAAAACCCTGATTTTCAATAACGGAATCAACACCTCTTTGTATGTTTATGAAACATTCCGCGAAGCTGGATATACCATTCGTCACCTTGACAATACTACCAGTAATGAAGATCGAAAAGATATTTTGCAATGGTTCAAGAAAACTCCCGACGCGATATTAACTTCGGTTGGAATTCTTACCACGGGTTTTGATGAACCTACTGTGGAAACCATTATTTTGAACAGAGCCACAAAATCCCTGACATTATACTTTCAAATGATAGGTCGAGGTTCCCGAAAATTGCCCAATAAAGACAACTTTACGGTAATCGATTTAGGAAATAATGCCGCTCGTTTTGGCTTGTGGAATGAGCCTGTAAACTGGCAACATATCTTCAAATCACCCGAATTTTATCTGGAAAACTTGCGCGATGATTCCGAAATCGAATTGTATTTCAAATACACAATGCCACCAGAATTACGAGCCAAATTTGCCAAAACCGAAGTCGTAACTTTTGATGTCGATGAAGAACACAAACTTGCGATTGCTCAAAATTTGCGTTCCAAAATAGTTTTAGATAAATCTCTGGAGCAACACGCCGCAATGTGTGTCGATAATACCGAGGAATTACGAGATGCCAAAGCTTTGTGCAAAGAATTAGAACCTGATATCGAATGTCGTTTGAAACGCTATGCCAAATGTTTGAGTCAATGTAGCAAAAACTACCGCGAATGGTTAGTCGAGGATTACAAGCTGAAACTTACTTTGTTGATAGGAAAGAAGTATCGCGAGAAAATTATGAACGAAGCCGATTAATTTTTAGGAGCTATTTCCCGCTATTCGTTGCAATCTATTGTGCCGAACGCCGGCACAATAGGATTTCCTCTGCTATCGGGGCTAGGGTAATGATTTTCAAAACAACAATTTTATTAATTATTAAATCAACAAAATGTCAAAACAATTCGCCGATTTAGGAATCCAAGAATCTATTATAAAAGCACTTGATGGTTTAAAAATTGTTGTGCCGACAGAAATTCAGCAAAAGGCCATTCCGTTACTTTTATCGAATACTGATGTTGTTGGATTAGCCAAAACAGGAACAGGGAAAACGGCTGCTTTTGGTTTACCATTACTTCAATTAATTGATTCTAAAACCCCTACAATTCAAACAGTTATTCTAGTTCCAACTCGTGAACTAGGACATCAGATTTTTAGTAATTTAGAAGCATTCGCCAAATATCTTCCCGAAGTTTCCATTGCCGAAACTTGCGGAGGAATCCCCATAAAACCCCAAATAGAACGTTTGACTTTGCCAACACATATTGTCGTGGCAACTCCCGGAAGATTGATTGATTTGATTCAGCGTAAAGCAATCAACTTAAAAGAAACGAAGTTCCTCGTTCTCGATGAAGCAGACGAAATGGTTAGTATTCTGAAAGAAAGTTTAGACGAAATCATCGCCGAGTTGCCTAAAAACCGTAGAACATTTCTTTTCTCGGCCACGATGCCCGGAACCATCAAACAATTGATTCAGAATTACTTGAATAAAAATGTGGTTCAAGTCAGTGCCGATATGCAAACGGTAGGAAATCAAGGAATTGACCATCAATATATCGTCGTAGATCCCATAGAAAAACTGGATGTTTTGATGCACTTTCTAACTTCTAAAGATGGCGAACGCGGCATTATTTTTTGCAAAACCAAAGCAGCCGTTAATAAATTAGCCAAGAATTTAGCTATCAATAGATTTTCATCAGGAGCTTTGCACGGCAGTTTGTCACAAGGAATTCGGGATCGAATTATGGGACAATTCCGTGAAGGACACATCAATATTTTGGTCGCCACCGATTTGGCCGCCAGAGGAATTGACGTTAAGGAAATCGCTTATGTAGTCAATTATCATTTGCCTGACACTTATGAAAACTATGTTCACCGTAGCGGAAGAACGGCTAGAGCAGGAGCAAAGGGGCTTTCGTTAACCGTTTTGCAACAAGAAGAAGTGGCTGAAATTGCCGATTTCGAAAGAGAATTAGGAATTAAATTCACCAAATTCCAAAAACCATCCGCCGAAAATATCGAAGAAAACAACACGATTTTATGGGCAAAACAAATCTTCAAAACCAAACCCAATCATGAAGTTTCGGCTGATTTTAAAAACAAAATCAAAACTATTTTTCATCATTTAACTAAAGATGAATTGATTGAAAAATTGTTAGCCAATCAATTGCTTCAAACCAAAGCAGATTCAAATAGAGAAAAACCTGTTAAAAAATTCAAAAACTAATATTTTGCCCTGCTTTTATATTGTACTTTTATAAATTAATCATTTTTATAAAAGATTCAATATGCAAATAGTAATAATAGGTGGAGGTTTTGCTGGTATCAATTTAGCCAAAGAACTAACAGACGAAAAAGGCATTGAAGTAACCCTTGTTGACAAAAACAACTACAATTTCTTTCCGCCACTTATCTATCAGGTTGCCACGGCATATCTAGAACCATCGAGTATTAGTTATCCTTTTCGAAAATTTTTTGCAGGCAAAAAGAACTTGCAATTTCGTTTGGGCGAAGTGCAAAGGGTAATACCTTCAGAAAATAAAATTATTCTCAACAACGGCGAATTGCGTTATGACCATTTGGTTTTTGCCACTGGAGCCGAAACGAGTTATTTTGGGATGGAAAATGTCAAGAAAAATGCCATTCCAATGAAAACGCTCAATGACGCTATCGAAATGCGGAATACGCTTTTGAAAAATCTAGAAAAAGCAGCCATTTGCAAAGATATCCGGGAGCGTAGAAAATTGCTGACCATTGTCGTGGTGGGCGGCGGACCAACAGGAGTTGAAGTTTCAGGAATGTTTGCCGAGATGCGAAAAAATATTTTACTCAAAGAATATCCTGAATTGGCAACAGCTGCCAGTCAAATTTATTTGGTAGATGGAGGCGATGCTTTGTTGTCTCCAATGAGTTTAGCTTCCCAAAAAGACACACTCGACGCTGTAACAAAATTGGGTGTTGTTGTAAGACTAAATGCACGTGTTGTCAATTATGAGAATGATATTGTTTATTTTGCCGACGGCGAAACCATACAGACCAAAAATCTAATTTGGGCCGCTGGAGTTACAGCCAAACAATTTGAAGGCATTCCAGCAGAAAGTTACGGTCGTGGCAAACGAATGATAACCGATGCTTACAATAAAATAACGACTACCGAAAATATTTATGCCATTGGAGATACTTGTATCCAACTTACTGATCTGAATTTTCCCGAAGGTCATCCTCAAGTGGCGCAAGTAGCTATTCAACAAGGTATAAATTTAGCTGATAACTTCAAGTCAATGGGTAAAAACAAGCCGCTGAAACCATTTAAATACAACGATAAGGGTTCGATGGCAATTATCGGAAAAAATAAAGCAGTGGTGGATTTACCCAATCCCAAACTGCATTTCAATGGCTTGTTTGCTTGGTTAATTTGGTTATTTGTACATTTGATGTCTTTAATTTCATACCGAAATAGAATTATGACATTCTTTAATTGGATGACTGCTTATTTTTCTAAAGATCAATCTTTGCGAATGATTATCAGACCTGATAAAAAATCAAAGAAGGATGTTAGTTAGATTCTGAAATTTCTACTAGATATTGTATTTCTTACCATAGAATTAAAATAATTATATTTGCACTATAATTTATATTATGTAAAATAGAATATTCAATTCTAATCCTTCTACTGTTGATACAATGCTGAAAACTTTTTAATACTACTCTCATATTCATCCATCAAATAAAAAAGCACCACCAATATTAATTGGTGATGCTTTGATAAAACAATTATTAGTTTGAAATTATTTTACAGAAAACGGAATATTCCATTTTTCCCAACTCAAAACAATCGAATTCTCTTTGATAGTAAATACTACTCTCATATTCATCCATCAAATAAAAAAGCACCACCAATATTTATTGGTGATGCTTTGATAAAACAATTATTAGTTTGAAATTATTTTACAGAAAACGGAATATTCCATTTTTCCCAACTCAAAACAATCGAATTCTCTTTGATAGTATAAACTAAGCTTTCAGAACTTGAATCAGCCAATTGTTGTTTAACAGTTACTCGCAATTGATCTTCTTTTTCATTATAATTATTGGTTCCAGACATTTTAGCTACTTTATTAAAAATAAGTACACATTCTTTTTCGTTTGGTATCACAAAAAAAGAATATTTCCCAGCAGGTAATTTTGAACCCTCAATGATAAGATCTTTATCGGATTCGAAAGTAGTTGCAGCATTGGCACCAGCTCTCCAAATTTTGTTGAATGGTACTAATTCTCCCCAAATTACTCTTCCTTTTACTGAAGGACTACTATAATTAATACTAATGTTTGCTCCATTAATTTTTCCAGTCGCAACTGCCGCAGGGCTTGCAGGTTTGTTTTGAGCATTAACGAAAGTTGTCATAAATAAAGCAAAGACAATAGCCTGAATTTTCTTTTTTAATTTCATGATTTAAATATTTTAGTTTAATTGTTAAATTTAAAATATCTTATCTAAATTTATCATATTTCACAGTAACTTTAAGAAAAAATTAAGGATTTTATAAATTAATCGTTTTACTCAATTAATACGGTATTATGATTTATTAATTTATTATTTTTACAATCGACAATATAAAAAAATTATGAACTCAATTGCTGAACACATTGCTGATTTTCTGAAGAAATATCCGCCATTTGACAATTTAACTTTTCAAGAATTATCTGAAATTGCTACTAGTATTCGGGTAATCAATCTCGAAAAACACAAAGTTTTGTTTCAAATTAATGATGTTTTGCACGATAGTTTTTATGTCGTGGCTTCTGGTGTTATCAATCTTTCGGTTATTGCCGATGCCGAGGAAACGTTATTGAATAAATGTTATGAAGGTGATATTTTTGGTTTACGCCCGTTTTTTGCCAAAAATAATTACATGATGACGGCAAAAGCACGTGAAGAAAGTATTATTTATGCTATCCCTATAGCTGTTTTCCGTCCATTTGTAGCCAATAATTCTGAGGTTTTGGACTTTCTTTTGCACAGTTTTGCTACTAACACAAGCAATCCAAGTGATAAAGAAAATTTACGTGGAAAATTGATTTCTGACAATGTATATTTTTCTAACCAGCAATCAGAAATGCAATATTTTCAATCTCTGACTTATAATATTGCTCCAATAACTTCAACAGCATCCAGTATTGTTCAAGAAGCAGCTCAATTGATGACAAATTCTTTGTCTACTAGTGTACTGGTTTGCGAAAACAATTTGCCTATTGGTATTGTTACTAATACAGATATGTGCTCAAAAATTGCTACGGGTCGATTTCCAATTACGACAACCTTAGATAAAATTATGTCTTCGCCTGTTGTGACTGTTATTGAGAATGTTTCATTAGCAGAGGCTCAATTATTAATGTTAAAATACAATGTAACACATTTGTGTGTTACGCAAGACGGAACCGATAAATCTGCTATTAAAGGTGTCATTTCTGAGCACGATTTAATTGTGGCACAGGCCAGTAATCCTGGTGTTCTAATTAAAGAAATCAAACGCTCACAAACTCCTAAGGATTTAAAAGGAATTCGTGAACGATTGACTGAACTTATTCAAAAATCAATTTCCAAAAACATTCCACTTTCGCACGTAAATAATCTCGCAAGTGAAATAAATCTAGCCATTATTAAGCGTTCAGTTGAGTTATCCATCTTGGATTTGGGCTCTCCTCCTGCTCGTTATGCTTGGTTAAGCATTGGAAGTCAAGGAAGAAAAGAACAATTATTAACGACCGATCAGGATAGTATGCTGATTTTCGAAGATGTAACTGCCGAAAAATATCGAGATGTGAAGGATTATTTCCTAAAATTAGGAAAAAGAACTACAGCAATTCTCGAAAAAGTGGGTTATGAATATTGCCCTTATGGACATATGGGAAGCAATATGTTGTGGTGTAAATCGCTGACTGACTGGACAAATCAGTACAACAGCTGGATGAATACTCCAGGGGAAAATAGTAATGAATTGAGCAGTATTTTCTTTGATTTTGAAATTGTAATTGGAGAGAAAAAAATAGAAGAAGCTATCGAAAATGTTGTTTTTAATAACATAAAAAACAATACATTACTATTTGATTTTCTTGGTAATGAAGCTTTAAGAAAAAACTCTCCGTTGACTTTTTTCAAAAAATTTAATGTCGAAGAAAAAGGCCCAAACAAAGATAAATTTGATATTAAAACCCGTGCTTTGATGCCGCTTATCGACGGTGCTCGTTTGTTTAGTTTAAGCTATAATCTGCGTGGAGTTAATAATACTTATTTACGTTTCAAACAATTAGCAATCACAGATCCACGAAATTCAGAGATATATCTGAATTGTGCAAAAGCTTTTTTAACCTTGTCAAAATTTAGAACGATGGAAGGCTTAAAGAATGATAATTCAGGACAATATATAAATATGCAGGAATTGTCAAAAGCAGACAAGGAAATTTTAAAAAATGCTCTTGCTCCAATGGATGAATTGGAGGACTTAATCAAAAATAAATTTCAACTTACCCAATTTTCATAATAATGTTAGACTGGATAAAAAATATCAACAAGGAATATCCTGAATTTTGGAAAATATACCTTTCTAAATTTGAAAAAAAATCAAATCGTTTCGTTGTTTTATCAACCGAAACTACTGGTTTAAGTTTAGAAAAGGATGTTATTTTATCCTTTGGTTCCTTTGGAATAATCAAAAACAGTATTATTATTGGTGATAGTTTTGAAACGGTTATTGCCCAATACAAATTCTTTCATGAGAATGGTATTTCTAACGAATTTACTATTGAAACTAAAATGAAAAAAATGGGAGAAGCTGAGGCTATTCAGTCTCTTGTTGAATTTATTGGAAATTCTGTTTTGGTGGGGCATCACATCGATTTTGATGTCGAAATGATAAATGTTGCATTAGAAAGATTGGGTTGTGGAAGATTAAAAAATGAAGCTTTGGATATTGATGTGATGCATCGCAAATTGCTAGACATCAACAACAAACAATTTTCACTTGATGAATTATGTACTATCTATAAAATTCCCGTAAGTGATCGTAATTCTTCCTCTGAAGATGCTTATAAAATTGCCTTACTTTTTCTGAAATTAAAATCGAGACTGGGATTGAATTAAAGGGTAACTATTTGTTCAAACCTACCGTGATGACTTATAGATACTGGTTTAGTTGAAATAATATTTTTTTCAAAATAACTTGGAATTTCATTGTTTTTTTTAATGTTTTTTCGATTTTCCAATGTAGTTATTGAAGCAAAATCTTGTAACCTTTCGACCGCAATGGTATTGATAAATTCTGTTGAAACTGCTGTTTTTGTATAATAAACAAAGTCTTTTACAATCACTTTTCCAAATATAATTCCATCAAGAATTTCCAAATCAAAACATTCTAATTGTAAAGGAAAATAGCCTCGAATGTTTGTTTGTCTATTGTAAATTTTATAAGCTGCTTCCTTCCTGCTCCATAAATTCCAAACCATAACATCTGGATTTTTGGCATTCAAAATCAACAATTGTTCATTTCGAGTAAAAATTTTACCCAAAAATCCTTTCCGTTTCCAATTGCTTTCTTTTTGGGCTAAAGCCAAATCTACAATATCATTTCCAATCATTTTTCGGATACTTTGGTTTCAATAATTTCCAAGGCAGATTTGATATCCAGCATTCGTTCCATAGACTGATTGTCGATAATAATATCAAATTCTTCTTCAATATCTAAAATAATATCCACTAAATTCGCCGAGTTGATTTGCAAATCAGTAATAAAATCAGTGCTTTCCGAGAGATTCTCAAAAGCTTCTTGGTTTTTGATGTAAGGCTTTACAATATTCTTCAACTTCTCAATAGTTTCTTTTTTGTCCATAGTTTATTTATATTTTTTAAAAATTACGCAGCCATTTACATCTCCAAAACCAAAACTGGCTTTGGCAATAACAGTCAATTCTTTCTCAATTAATTGCTGTGGAATTCGGGAAGCATCAACCCGTGAGGTGATTTCAGGATGTAGATCTTCACAATTGATATTCGGAAAAATAAAACCGTGATACAATTGCAAAACCGAAGCTACACTTTCGACACTTCCTGAACCTGATAAACAATGACCAACCATTGATTTTAAGGAGTTGATATACGGAAAATCAGCTCCGCTCCTATTCAAGGCTTCACTCCAATTTTGAATTTCTAAACTGTCTTTTGAAGTCGCGGTCAAATGTCCGTTGATGACGTCAATTTCATCAGGATGAATTCCAGCATTTTCAATAGCCATTTTGATGCATTTTTGCACGGCAACAGAATTTGGAGCGGTCATACTGCCTTCACCTCTTTGCCCACCAGAATTTACGTTACCGCCAAGAACTTCCGCATAAATTTTTGCCCCACGAGCAAGAGCCGTCTCTAAATCTTCCAAAACCAATGCTCCTGCCCCACTTCCCGGAACAAAACCTGAAGCTGTTGCTGACATTGGTCTTGAACCTTGCTCGGGGGATTCATTGTGTTTGAAAGTACATACTTTCATCGCATCAAACCCTCCCCAAATATAAGGGCCAGAATCGCTGGTACTACCTGCCAGAATACGTTTGGCTTGACCTGATTTAATACGCTCAAAAGCCATCAAAATACTTTCGGTTCCTGTTGTACAAGCAGACGAATTGGTGGTCACTTGATTTCCTAATCCTAATTTTCCTCCTAAATAAGCACTCACACCGCTATTCATCGTTTGTGCAACGGCTGTGCTTCCTAATCTTCGGGTTTGTAAATCGTCAATTTTATAAATGCTTTCTCTGAATTTGTCTATTCCAGAGGTACCAGTTCCGAAAATAGTTCCACTTTCCCAATCGGGTTCGTTATTGATTTCTATTGGTAATCCTGCATCTTTCCAAGCATCAATTCCGGCAATAACACCATACAAAATACCTGATGAATTAAAATTTCGCAGTTCTAATTCTGTAAAGTAATTCAAGGACAATTCAGTAGAAACTTCTGGCTTACCTGCTATTTGACACGAAAATTGCAACCGTTCCAATTCGGCATCGCGCTTTATTCCAGAAATTCCGTTTTTTATGGCATTGGTAAACGCATCGAGTCCTACTCCATTGGGAGCTACAACACCGAGACCTGTAATTACGACACGTTTATTCATATAAAATTATTAAACAATCATTCCAGCAATTGTTCCTGAGCAAACCTCTTCTCCCTTTTCGTTTTTCATTGTAACCTTGCATTTGAGTTTGCCAAATCTAAAATACATTTTCTCTGACATAACCGTCACTTTTTCATTTGGAAAAACAGGTTTTAAAAATTCTATTTCATTTGAGGTTAAGGCAATTGTGGTGTTTTTGTTAAATGTATCATTAAGCAAATATATTCCCAAGCAAACCAATCCAATTTGCGCCATAACTTCGGTGAGAATTACTCCTGGGGTGATGGGATTATCCTTGAAATGACCTTTGTAAAAATCGAGGTTTTCATCAAAAGTATAAGTCCCTTCCACTCCATTTTTATCAATATGCAGCAAGTCATCCACAAACAAAAAGGGTTTGGAATACGGTAATTTTGATATGATTTCTTGTTTTGTCATAAATAATTTTAACACCAATTACACAAATTTTTACACTTCAAAATTTCACTAATTAATTTGTGTTAATCTGTGACCCGAGCGATAGCGAACAGGCGAAGCAAATTTGTGTCTGTCTTTTTAAAATTGCAACAAAACCTTTTGAGCCGAAAATCCGGGGCCAAAACTCAACATCAACCCTTTCTCTCCTTTCTTCGGTTTCGCATCCATAATTCTTTCTAAAACATATAAAACAGTGGCACTAGACATATTTCCGTACAATCGCAAAACTTCCTTAGTGTCAACGATATTTTTTCCTAACTCAGAAAATAAACCTTCTACAGTTTGAACAATCTTTTTCCCGCCGGGATGAAAAATCAAATGGTCTAAATCTTCCATTTTTATATTGTTTTTCTCTAAAAATGGATTTATAATATCTGGAAAATGCGAAGCAATAGTTTCAGGAACATCAATATCCAAAATCATTTGCAAGCCTGAATTCGTGAGTTTGAACCCCATTAAATGTTCGGCATCATAAAAATGATACATTTCTTCATCCAAAATTTCCGGGCCTTCATCTTCATTATGGGATGAAAGCAAAACACAAGCTGTACCATCACCAAAAATGGCCGCACTGACAATGTTGGCCATTGAAAAATCATCCAATTGAAACGTTGCTGTTGGACTTTCGACAGCAATTACTGCAGCACGTTTTCCGGGATTGGCTTTCAGGAAATTTTTAGCATAAATAACACCCGAAATACCGGCAGCGCAACCCATTTCAGTTACGGGAAGCCGAACGATGTCTTGACGTAATTTCAGTTTATTAATCAAATAAGCATCCAAGGAAGGAATCATAATTCCGGTACAACTCACGGTAATGATATAATCTAAATCTTCGGGGTTCCAATTGGCTTTCTCCAAGGCTTTTTCCAAAACTTTTGTGCCTAAATCAATGACTTCACGAACGTAGATATCGTTTCTTTCTTCGAAAGAAGTGTTGGTAAAAACTTCAATCGGATCCATAATCGAATAGCGCTTATCTACTGCGGCACTTTCAAATATCTTCTTTACTTTTCTGACGAAACGACTGTCTTGACCCACGAGCCAAGCATCCAAAAAAGGAATAATTTCCTCGGTAGTTCGAGAATACTTCGGTAATTGCTTGGAAACACATTTGATTTTTACACTCATAATTTTGAAATGATCCATTGGTAACGGAAAGCCCATTTCCATTGGATTTTATAGTGGGTTAAATTTAATTTTTTTGAAAAATAAATAAATTCCTTTTTTTTAAATCCTCTTAATATGGAAACTAATCCATCCTCTCTCGACATTGAATTCAGTCTAAAAACAAAACACAAAGCCTGAAATAATCGATAGGAAATTGCGCTTCTGTGCAAATCATTAATTACGATTCCAACCCTTGAATTGGTATTAAAAACAGACATTAATTCAAGAATTTTATCTTCTTTAAAATGATGCAAAGTTAAGGTACACAATACTATATCGTATTTTAATGCTGCAAAAGCTTTATCAAAAATATCTTCACAACGATAGCTAATGTTGGAATAATTATTAGATAAATTCTGAGCATGATTTATCGTAAAATGGTTAGCATCAATTCCTATTAAGCTAAAATTCAAATGATTTTCCAAACCATAATTTGCTAAAGTTCGCAACATATCGCCATTGCCACAACCCACATCTACTATTGTAATTGTAGTGGCCTTGGGAATTTTTTGAATCAATTCCTGAACACCTCGTAATGTCAACTGATTTCCTCCTAAGAGTTGATTAATTTTGGCAATTTTATCCAAGGCATCACGCAAGATTTCGCCTTCCATTGCAAAATCATCCATTATTTCGGATTCATCAGATCTAAATTTAGTGTTTATAAACATCTTATGTTTTCAAAATTATGGGTTTACCATGAGTTTTCTTGATGATCAAAGGCAATAGAAACGGAAATATAGCTATTAATTGCATCAAAAAAGTAGTTAATTTTTCTTTCTGTAATATTTTAGACAAAAACCTTCCAGTTTTAAGCCTGCTTTTAAAATTAACGTTCCACTCTTGGGTGTATTTATCTTCTAATTCTTTTCTGGAATTTATAGTGTTATTCAAAAACGATTGAATTAATTCGGAAGCAATTTTGGCACTATGAATGGCCATAGCCATTCCGTTGCCACACAAAGGATGAATTAATCCAGCGGTGTCGCCAATCATCAAAATATGATTTTCGACAGCCTCTTTTTTCTCGAAAGAAATTTGACTTATGGTCAAAGGTTTATCAAAAATCATTACACAATTTTCAAAAATGGCCTTTAAATGTGGGCTTTTGTAAATTACTTTCGATTGAAATTCTTCAATATTTTTGTATTCTTTGAAGGTTTTATAATCGACTAAATAACAAATGTTTATGATATTATTTTCTACTTTTGAAACCCCGCAATAGCCTCCTTCAAAATTATGTAGTCCTACCAAATCATCTGGGAAATGTCCTGAATAATGAGCTTTTACAGCCAACCAAGGAGCGTTTTTTTGAATGAAATCACGATTCAATTTTAGATCCAGATTAGACCGTTTTCCAAAAGCTCCAAGCACAATTTTTGACTTAAATTCTAAATTATTGTTGGTAAAAATAGTGAACTCGTTATCTTCAAATCGAATGTTGTCAACGGTGCCGTGTATGATTTGACAGCCGTTTGCTAGTGCTTTTTGATATAAATAATGATCCAAAGCATAGCGACTTATCCCGAAACCACCTAAAGGAAGTGTATGATTTATTGTTTTTCCGCTTGAAATTGAGAATTGTATTTTTGAAATAGTTGATGGATTTAATTCAGAAATGTTTACACCCAACCACTGAAAATAAGGTAAAACTTCATTTGAAATGTATTCACCACAAACCTTATGTTTTGGAAATTCATTTTTTTCAATTAAGGAAACTTTCAAACCAGATTTCGACAAATGAATAGCACTTGTCAAGCCCGCCAAACCTCCGCCAATAATTAACACATCCACAGTAGTTTCCATAGTTTTGCTAATTTAGTAATTATTACCCCTCATTCTTTACATAATTAAATTTAATTTTTACACACAAAAAAAAGCGAAATAGAGAATTTCTATTTCGCTTTTTTGTGCTTAATCTCAGGGATTATTTCACTTAACTCTCCACTAGGTTTCAAGTTAAGTGAATTTTTTTTGACTTTATCTAATTTATTTTTTAATATGTTCTAACTAATTCAAAAATATTATAATTAAGATGCAGTGCATAATCCCAAACCAATAAATCGTATTATCCAATTTTTTTCATTGCAGTCATTGATTCTCTCAACCAAGCTCCAACTTCTTCAACAGGATGATTTCTGATGATGTAATTCACTTCAATTAATTCTTTGTTATCTACACCATTATTTCCGTCGCTAAATGGGCGACCTACCAGATTACTTGGAGCATTTTTCACATATTCCGCGATTAATGGCTTACAAGCATGGTCAAATAAATAACATCCGTATTCAGCAGTATCCGAAATTACTCGGTTCATTTCGAATAATTTTTTTCTTGCAATAGTATTAGCAATTAAAGGCGTTTCGTGTAATGATTCGTAGTAAGCAGATTCTTCAATAATTCCTGAATCAGTCATGGCTTCGAAAGCCAATTCTACACCCGCTTTTACCATTGCAACCATCAATACTCCATTGTCAAAATATTCTTGTTCAGAAATTTCAACGTTAGCAGCCGGTGTTTTTTCAAAATTAGTATTTCCAGTTGCAGCTCTCCAAGACAACAAGTTCACATCATCATTTGCCCAGTCTTCCATCATGGTTTTAGAGAATTCACCAGAAATAATATCATCCATGTGTTTTTGGAATAACGGACGCATAATGTCTTTTAATTCTTCCGAAACTTTAAAAGCAGTAATTTTAGCTGGATTGGATAATCTATCCATCATATTGGTAATACCACCGTGTTTCAAAGCTTCAGTAATAGTTTCCCATCCGTATTGAATTAGTTTTGAAGCATATCCTGCATCTACACCTTCAGCAACCATTTTGTCAAAACACAAGATAGAACCTGTTTGCAACAAACCACAAAGGATAGTTTGTTCTCCCATTAAATCTGATTTTACTTCAGCTACGAAAGAAGAACGCAATACTCCTGCTCTATTTCCTCCTGTTGCTACTGCATACGCTTTTGCTTGAGCAAGACCAACTCCATTCGGATCATTTTCAGGGTGAACGGCGATTAATGTTGGTACACCAAAACCTCTTTTGTATTCTTCACGAACCTCAGAACCTGGACATTTTGGAGCGCACATTATTACAGTAATGTCTTTACGAATTTGCATTCCTTCTTCAACAATATTGAAACCGTGTGAATAAGCCAATGTTGCTCCTTTTTTCATCAACGGCATAATTGCACCCACTACAGCAGTATGCTGCTTGTCTGGAGTAAGATTACAAACCAAATCAGCTGTTGGAATCAATTCTTCATAAGTTCCCACTTTAAATCCATTATCGGCAGCATTCATAAAAGAAACTCTTTTTTGAGCAATAGCTTCTGCACGCAACGCATAAGAAATATCTAAACCAGAATCTCTCATGTTCAAACCTTGGTTCAAACCTTGTGCTCCGCAACCTACGATAACTACTTTTTTACCTTTAAGTGCTTCTATTCCATCAGCAAATTCGGATTGATCCATAAATTCGCAAACGCCTAATTGTTCTAATTGTAATCTAAGTGGTAATGAATTGAAATAATTTGCCATTTTTTAATATTTAATAATTGAATGATTTATAATTTTATGTTTTTAGTTTGCAACTTGCAACCTGCTATCTGCCATCTGAAATCTGCTACAGTTCTTCTAATAAAGTCGTTACTTCCATTTTTTCTTTGGACACTGAAATTCGTCCGGAGCGAACAAATTGCATAATTCCAAAAGGTTTTAATTTATCGTACAAATCATTGATTTCAGAGCGTTTTCCCGATTTTGAAATCACAAAAAAGTCTCTTGAAACCGTTACAATTTCCGAATGACTTTCTTTGATGATATTTTGAATTTGTCTTTCGTCGAATAATAAGCTGGATTCAATTTTGAAGATGGCACTTTCTAAGAAAATGGTTTCTTCGTCAATATGATAAAAAGCTTTAATAACTTCGATTTGTTTTTCGATTTGACCCACAATATTTTGCACCCATTTTTCAGTAGTTTTTACTACGATAATAAATCTTGAAACGTTTTCAATTTCCGATTCGGATACGTTTAAACTTAATATATTGATGTGACGTTTCAAGAATATTCCCGAAATTCTATTCAATAAGCCAACGTTATTTTCTGAATAAACAGAAATAGTGAATATTTTATTTTCTTCCATAATTTTTAACTTAATCGCATTTCCGAAACCGAAGCTCCTGTTGGAATCATAGGAAATACATTGTTTTCTTTTTCTACCATAACTTCAAGGAAATAGGATTCTTTTGAAGCCAGCATTTCAGCAACGGCTCCGTCTAAATCTTCTCTTTTAGTCACTTTTTTTGATTTGATGTGATAGCCTTCCGCAATGGCTACAAAGTTTGGATTTGTCATTACAGTTGAAGCATATCTGCTATCAAAAAACAATTCTTGCCATTGGCGAACCATTCCTAAAAACTCATTATTGAGCACCACAATTTTCACCGGAACTTTGGTTTGAAAAATAGTTCCTAATTCTTGAATGGTCATTTGAAAACCACCATCACCAATTATCGCAACCACTTCACGATCTGGTCTTCCCATTTTGGCACCAATAGCTGCAGGTAAAGCAAATCCCATCGTTCCTAATCCTCCCGAAGTAATATTACTTTTGGTCGAATTGAATTTAGCATAGCGACAAGCAAACATTTGGTGTTGTCCAACATCCGAAACGATAATTGCGTCTCCTTTGGAATGTTTGTTGATCATTTCCATAGTTTCACCCATCGAAATTCCACCATTGGTTGGAGTCAACTCTTCGTTGATAACCGCATTGAATTCAATTTTGTATTTTTCTTTGAATTTGTTATGCCATGCATCGTGTGTTTTGCTTTCAATAAGTGGAATTAAAGCTTGTAATGATTCTTTTACATCGGCCAAAACAGCAACAGTTGTTTTTACATTTTTATCTACTTCGGCAGGATCAATTTCGAAGTGAATTACTTTAGCTTGTTTGGCATAAGTGGCCAAATTTCCGGTAACACGGTCGTCAAAACGCATTCCTAAAGCAATTAACACATCGCATTCGTTGGTCAATAAATTAGGACCATAATTTCCGTGCATTCCCAGCATTCCCACATTCAAAGGATGGTCTGTTGGAAGAGCCGAAAGTCCTAAAATAGTCCAAGCGGCTGGAATTCCTGATTTTTCAACCAATGCTTTTAGTTCCGCTTCAGCTTCACCAAGAATAATTCCTTGACCAAAAATGATGTATGGTTTTTTGGCATTATTGATTAATTCTGCTGCTGCTGCAACTTTCTCCAAGTTTAAAGTGGGTTTTGGAGTGTAGCTTCTGATTCCGGTACATTTTTTATAACTAAATTCCATTGAATCAAACTGAGCATTTTTTGTAATGTCAATTAAAACAGGACCTGGACGACCTGTTCTTGCAATATAAAAAGCTTTGGCAATGATTTCTGGAATTTCAGAAGCTTCTGTGATTTGGTAATTCCATTTGGTTACCGGAGTCGAAATTCCGATAATATCCGTTTCCTGAAAAGCATCGGAACCCAATAAATGTTTTCCTACTTGACCTGTAATGCAAACCATTGGAGTGGAATCGATTTGGGCATCGGCAATTCCTGTAACTAAATTGGTGGCTCCTGGACCTGATGTCGCTATGGCAACCCCTACTTTTCCTGTGGATCTTGCATATCCTTGGGCTGCGTGAGTCGCACCTTGTTCGTGTCTTACTAAAACGTGGTGTAATTCGTCTTTAAATTTATATAATTCGTCATAAACAGGCATTATGGCTCCACCTGGATAGCCGTAAACCAAGTCTACGCCTTCTTCAAGTAAGCATCTAATAACAGCTTCTGCACCTGATATTTTATTATTTTTCATTTTGATTATATTTTTCCTCCCCTCTGCCCACTCCGAAGGAGGGGAACCCTAAACTGGTAAAGGGGAATTTATATTTTTTATTTTAAACTTGAAACCTGCAATCTGAAATCTGCAACCTGCAATCTGAAATCTGCAATCTGCAATCTGAAACCTGCAAACTGAATACTATTTATCAGTTACACAACCTGTTGAGGCACTCGAAACCGATCTTGCATATTTTAATAGAACTCCTTTTGTTGCTTTTAAATCAGGTTGAACCCAATTGGCCAATCTTTCAGCATATTCTGCATCTGGAATTTTTAGATTGATGGTGTTTTTTACAGCATCAATGGTAATAATATCGCCATTTTCGATGAGTGCAATTCCACCTCCATCATAAGCTTCTGGCGTGATGTGACCTACCACAAATCCGTGTGAACCTCCCGAAAATCTACCATCGGTAATCAAGGCTACTTTATCTCCTAAACCAGCACCCATAATTGCTGAAGTTGGCTTAAGCATTTCTGGCATACCTGGTCCGCCTCTAGGTCCGCAATAGCGGATGACGACGACGTCTCCTGGTTTGACCATACCTTTTTCCAATCCCGGGATGACTTCGAATTCACTTTCGAAAACTACAGCGGTTCCTTCAAAATATTCTCCTTCTTTTCCACTTATTTTGGCAACACAGCCCTCAGTAGCTAAGTTTCCGTATAATATTTGGATATTTCCAGTCGATTTCAAAGCGTTTTTAATTTCAAAAACTACTTCTTGACCCTCTTCTAAATCAGGTACTGATTCTAAATTTTCGGCTACTGTTTTTCCGGTAACGGTCAAACATTCACCGTGAATGTAACCTTCTTTCAATAAATATTTCATTACAGCTGGAACACCTCCAACGGCGTGTAAATCTTCCATCATGAATTTTCCGCTTGGTTTCAAATCGGCCAAAACGGGTGTTTTGTCACTAATAGCTTGAAAATCGTCTAAAGTAATTTCGATATCAACAGAATGTGCCATTGCTATCAAGTGCATCACTGCATTGGTTGAACCTCCTAAAACGGCAACAATGGTAATGGCATTTTCAAAAGCCTTACGAGTCATAATGTCCGTAGGCTTAATATCTTTTTCTAATAAAATACGAATAGCTTTTCCGGCATCTTCACATTCTTGTAATTTATCTTGACTAACCGCTGGGTTAGAGGAACTGTAGGGCAAACTCATTCCTAATGCTTCAATCGCAGAAGCCATTGTATTAGCAGTGTACATTCCGCCGCAAGCACCTGGACCTGGACAAGAATTTTTGATTACCCCTTTGAAATCTTCATCAGAGATAGCATTTTTGAATTTTTTTCCCAAAGCTTCAAAAGCAGAAACGATATTAAGGTGTTCCCCTTTCCATCTTCCGGAATGGATAGTTCCACCATAAACCATAAGGGCTGGACGATTGACTCTCCCCATGGCAATTAAGGCTCCAGGCATATTTTTATCACAACCCGGAATGGCGATCAAACCGTCATACCATTGTGCTCCCATAACAGTTTCGATAGAATCGGCAATGACATCACGCGAAACTAATGAAAAGCGCATGCCTTCGGTTCCATTTGAAATTCCGTCACTAACTCCAATAGTATTGAAAATCAAACCCACTAAATCCGCATTCCAAACTCCTTTTTTGACATCTTTTGCCAAATCGTTCAAGTGCATGTTGCACGTATTGCCTTCATAGCCCATACTTACAATACCCACTTGCGCTTTATTCATATCTTCCTCAGTCAAACCAATTCCGTACAACATGGCTTGTGCCGCTGGTTGCGTTATATCTTGAGTAATGGTTTTACTATATTTATTTAATTCCATTGTAAAGTTTTCTTTCTAATTTATTATTTGTAGATTATATCACACGCAATATTACTTGCCTCTATGATGATATGAATATCAGTGTCTAAAACTTCTTTCTTAATATCAGCGAATTTCAAAAACTCTTCATAGACAATATCCAATTGAACTTTTGTCAATTCATAACCCACTTTTTTGGCTCTGTAAGCTAATGCAGCTCTACCACTTCTGGCAGTAAGAATAATAGAAGATTCGTTGACTCCTACTTCAAGAGGATCCATAATTTCGTAGGTTTCTCTATTTTTGATAACACCATCTTGGTGAATTCCTGAACTGTGTGAAAAAGCGTTAGATCCTACGATAGCTTTATTAGGTTGCACAATCATACCCATACTTTCAGATACAAATCGACTCATTTCGTTCAATTGTCGGGTATTGATACTCGTATCTAAATTCAAATACGGATGTTGTTTCAAGACCATCACAACTTCTTCAAGTGCTGTGTTTCCTGCTCTTTCCCCTATTCCGTTGATAGTACATTCTATTTGTCTGGCACCGTTGATAACACCAGCAATCGAATTGGCAGTAGCCATTCCTAAATCATTATGACAATGACAAGACAGAATTACATTATCGATGCCTTTCACGTTTTCTTTCAGGTATTTTATTTTTGCACCATATTCTTCAGGCAAACAATAACCTGTTGTATCGGGAATATTTAATACGGTAGCTCCTGATTTTATGACTTCTTCACAGACTCGAGCCAAGAAATCATTTTCAGTTCGACCAGCATCTTCGGCATAAAATTCTACATCTTCAACAAACGATTTAGCGTAAGAAACAGCATATTTTGCTCTTGCTATAATGTCTTCTCTGGTAGTATTTAATTTGTGTACAATATGTGAATTTGATGTTCCGATTCCGGTATGAATACGGGGTCTTTTGGCATATTTCAAAGCTGCCGCAGCCACATCAATATCGTTTTTGATTGCTCTTGTAAGGCCGCAAACAGTAGCGTTTTTTATAATTTTACCTATTTCGGAAACGGATAAAAAATCACCGGGACTCGAAACAGGAAAACCAGCTTCAATGACATCGACTCCCATTTCGTCGAGACGCTTGGCAATCTCTAATTTTTGTTCGGTATCTAATTTACATCCTGGGACCTGTTCACCGTCTCTTAAAGTGGTATCAAAAATTTGGACTTTCTCTCTATTCATTTTAAAATATTTAATGTAATTTCACATCTTTGAACAAAAATAGATTTCATTCTTTTATAATAAAATTCTTTTTTGCGAATTATACTATTTATAAGGGATGTAAAAACTTTATAAAGCACTCAAAAACAATAAGTTACTATACTATATTTTACAATGGCTAACCATCAAAAAGATTCTTTATTTGTTTTAATTAAATCACTTTCAAAGTCCGAAAAAAGACAATTTAAGATTTTCGCAAGTCGTCTTGAAACGAGTTCTAATACAAAATTCATCGAATTATTCAATATTTTAGACAAATCTGAAAATTATGATGAGAAAATTATCTTGAAAAGTGGCATTATCAAAAAAGCACAATTATCTAATCTTAAATCCTATTTATACAAACAAATATTGGTGAGTATTCGGTTGAATATTCCCAGTCAAAACATTCGCTATCAATTAAGAGAACAAATCGATTTTGCCGCTATTCTTTACAATAAAGGATTGTATAAACAGAGTTTGAAAATCCTGGATAAAACAAAACAAGTAGCGCTGGAAAACGACGAAAAGTATATGGCGTATGAAATTGTAGAATTCGAAAAACTAATCGAATCGCAATACATTACCCGCAGTATGCAAGGTCGCGCCGATGAATTGGTCATTCAAGCCAAAGAATTGAATTATAAAAATACGATTTCGAGTAAATTGTCGAATTTGTCTTTGCAATTGTATGGCATTATGCTGAAAACGGGCTATGTGCGCAGCGATGAAGAATACAAGTATATTGACGATTATTTCAATAAACACATCTCTAAATTCGACGAGAAAAAGTTTGGTTTCCGGGAACGCTATTGGTATTTCAATGCCAATTTGTGGCGCAGTTTCTTAGTTCAGGATTTCTTGTCTTGCTATAAATTTTCGCACAAATGGGTTACGCTTTTTTATGACAACAGGAATATGATTTTCCTCAATCCAGTGTTTTTCCTGAAAGGGAATCATTATCTATTGGAGTCACTTTTTATGTTGAAATATAAGACCAATTTCAAGAAATATTTGGAAATACTGGAAGAAACCATCAACGATCCGCAGTTTCCTGTCAATGATAATATCACTTCCTTGTCCTTCTTGTATTTGTACAACAACAAGCTGAATTATCACATTCTGGAAGGTACTTTTGCCGAAGCGGAATACCTGATTCCAGAAGTTTTAGACAAAATAAATCTGCACAGCGAGCATCTCGACGAACATCACGAAATGTTGTTTTACTACAAAATTGCCTGTATTTATTTTGGCAACGAAAAGTACAATGAATGTGTGTTTTATCTCGAAAAAATCATCAATAATAAAAACCTGTATGTTCGGGAAGATTTGGCCTGTTTCGCCCGATTGTTGTGCTTGATTGCGCATTACGAATCTGGTAAAGATTTTAACTTAGAAAATCAGCTGGTGAGTACCTATAAATTCCTGATAAAAATGAATGATTTGCACGAAGTACAAAAGGAAATCATTCGCTTTTTAAAAAAATTAAGCACCATTTATCCAAGTGACATCAAAAAAGAATTCATCAAAGTAAAAGAACGTTTCGTCGAACTGGAAAAAAACACCTACGAGAAAAGAGCGTTCCTCTACCTCGATATCATTTCCTGGCTTGAAAGTAAAATCGAAAACCGAAAAATTGGGGATATTATTAAGGAGAAAGCGAAGTTGAGTAATAGGTAAAATATGAGGGGTATATTTTATAAGTCTACTAAGTGAAGAATCAGGAGTGGTTAATTTATGATCTTCAATTTTCCTGTAGTCTAATAACTGATTAATTAATCGAAGTAATCTTCGAGAATTATTATACATTAAATTAATCTCTTTATTAACAGAAATCCCTTTACTTTTAAACTCATTTCCCAAAGATTCAATAGAACTCAATATTAATGTTAAAGGCGTTTTAAATTCATGCGACAACCCTGTAAAAAAATTAAGTCTTGCTTCATTGCTTTGCTTGAGTTCATCAGCAAATTTTTCGATTTCATTTCTTTGACTAATAATCTTTTCATTCGTTTTTTCAAGTTCTTTCTTTTTTTTACTTATTGTTAGACGTGAATATATACTATAAACAGCCAAAGAAAATAACAATATACTCAAAGTAATTGAAATCTTTAAAAGACTACTTTGACTACTATATTTTTCATCCTGCTCTCTAATAAAGGATTGTTGTTTTTCAATATCTGATTGCTGCAACGATATTTTGTCAAACTGACTGCTCATAATATCAGCATTAAGAGAATCAATTAAAGTAGTGCTTAGCTTATTGTTTTTAGAAACAATTTCTTTATTAATTATTCTTAACGCTAACCTAATGGCTTCAGCACCACCAGTTGGATATAATACGGTACCTTCCAGTATACCATCCTTAACTAACTGAATGCCTCCATTTGGACCATTAAGCCCATCAACTCCAATAAATTTTATTTTTTTTTCTAATCCCTTTTCCTTGGCAATCTTCCACGCTCGGTAAGCAATTAAATCACTGAAAGAGTACACGTAACTTATGTTAGGCACACTATCTAATAATTTACTAAAATTTGATTCAGACTGACCAAAGTCACTTGACTCCGTACTATAGACTTTTATTCCGGGGAATTGCTGAACAATTTGTTGAAATCCGATCCTTCTTTCAAGACCTGGAGATGTTTCTAAATCTGCATCAATTTCAATCACATTGGCATGTCCGTTGGAAATTGAAGCAATATGCTTACCAGCTAATCTCCCAACCTCAATATTATCTGCTCCTAAAAATGCTGTGTAATTTGATGTGTTTACTTTTCTGTCAATAATAATGACTGGAATTCCTCTGATGAATGCTTTATCAATAACTGGAACAATTGAGTCGGATTCATAAGGTGCAATAATAATTAAATCTACACCTTGCTGAATCATATTATCTATATCTGCTATCTGTTTTTTTACATTTCGATCAGCATTATAAATTGTCAGCTTAACCTCTGGATGAAGAGATGCCTCTATTTCCATAGTATGATCCATCGATTTTCTCCAAATATCATCCTCAGAGATACTTTGTGAAAATCCAATTGAAATAGTATCAGTATTCTTAGTGTTTGAATTACAGGAACATAATAAAAGAAAAAAACTAATTGGAATGATATAACTAAGTTTTCTTAGCATTGAGTTTCTTATTAAAATAGTTGATTTATAAAAATAATATCAAAAAATAGTTGAAATTATTTATTATTGAAATGATACGTCATTTTAATCGACAATTGATTATTTTGACAACAAAATTTAATTTTTTTATAAAAGTAATGTAAATATATAGAAAAGCAATTTACGGTAAAAATATTCAACCAATAAAAGTTTATGTTTAATTTACCGCTATAGCGTAAATTCTCCTGTCTGGCCTTGGAACCTGTCTCGTCCTAAAAAAGTTTACTTACTTTTAATCAAAATGAGCCTTTGCAACCGTGACAATAATAAATAAATTTCCGCCCGATGACAAATGAGTCCTGAAGTGATACATCAGCGAAAAACCAAAATAAGAAAAAAATCAGTCCTAATACGCGTTGCAAAGCATCCGTTTTGTCATCTCGAGCATGTCATCTCGAGCGTGTCATCTCGAGCGCAGTCGAGAGACGAGAGACGCGTCCAAAAAAAACCTCACTCCACCCCTAGCACATAAACCACCTTAGTATCATTTTTAGGAAAAGAAAGATAACTATCCTCATTCTCTACAAAAAAAGCTACTTCCAACAAGAAAAAAACGTCCCCTTCCCCATCAGGAATATCGTTAATAGTGAACTTCAATTTTTTGGTCCTGCGGCTATTCAAACCATAGAATGCCGAATCAGTCAACGCATAAAGACCCGTGGAAGAACCAAAATCAAACCGCAAAGCACCCAACCGAAAACTCACCGCATCGGCACCCTCTGGAAAAACAAAAGCCGCTTTGGGGATAAAAGGCTCAAAAAACAATTGCCTTTTCCGAGCATCAAAACGATAGTTCCCCTTAAAAGTATTCCGCAACAAACCACTAGGATTAAAATCATAGCCTGTAAACAAAGATTTCCCCCCAGCCGATGCAAAACCATTTTTCAAACAGCGATTGCCTCGCTGAGATATAGTATCACAACACATCACCTTTCGCATAATCGTATGAAGACCATTGGTTACCTCCAAATTTTTGCTTTTGGGCAATCCCTCCTGAAGTATCATCCTGATTGCTTTACACAATTGGCTCACTGCACCAAATTCATTGGCATTTTCCCAACTCTTGGCATATTTGGGATCATTCAATAAGGCTTCGGTAGTAAAGCCGCTTATTCCTCTAATAATGTGGCCGTACTCTGTGTCATAATTCACACAACCCTCCAAAATATGCTTTGGAATTTCTCCGTCACTATAAACTTTTGCCATAATAATTCAAATTAGTAATAAATACTCCACAAAATTAAGACTTTATACCATTGGTTTTAAGAGGTTTAAAAAATGAACAAGCAGAGATGTTTCTTTCCAAATATGCAAAAATAAAATAACATTTCATAAAATGGAAGCCTATAAACTTGCTGAAAAGGCAAAGAATGAAGCAATCTAAAGACTGCCGATGGCTCAATCCCACTAAGTCAAGACTTTTCAGCCGTCCCTTCGAGTGATCCCGCTTTTGGGCGGGATTGTACCGAGAAGCCTATAAACCCTAACCAAAAGTGAAGGATAATGCTCCAAAAAAAAGAGGACTATAAATCCTCTTGCTATTTGCTCTCAAAACTTTACGATAACTCAATAGTGTTGTAGGCAGGTACTCCGATGAGCCTGCTCTGAGTTTCCCGATGGGTTCAACACGAGTTTCATTGTTTGGCTTGCAGCCGCAACGAAACTCTAGCTGTTACCAGCCGTTGACTTTAATCTACATAAGTTTCTTTCAGAACTTCTTTTACTTTTGAAACTTCTTTTTCAGCCAAATTCCCAAAAACTTTTGTTATTCTTTGTCTGTCAACAGTTCTGATTTGGTCCAATGCAATTTGGCCTTTGGTATCGTTGTGTAAAATTTCAACTCTTGTCGGATAAGATTTTGAACTGCTAGTCATAGGAGCTACAACAATTGTCTGTAAATATTTATTCATTTCGTTAGGAGAAATAATAACACAAGGTCGTGTTTTTTTAATTTCACTTCCAATCGTTGGATCCAGATTGACTAAAACGATTTGATATTGTCTTAACTCCATTCTTCAAAATTTTCTTCTTCAAAAATGTCGTTAATCAGCAATTTGTCTTCGCCGTTTTCGTGCATTTTTTTAAATGATTTTTCCCAGCCATTTCTTGGTTCAGATTTGGGTTTTAAAATTATATAGCCTTTTTCAAGAATGAGTTCGACTTTATCTGTGATATTATATTTTTCGAGTAAGGTTTTCGATAAACGAATTCCTTTTGAATTTCCTATCGGAATAACTGAAATGTCCATAACTTTTATTTTTTTTTTTGTATATACAAAGTTATTACAATTTTTTAGAAAGTCTAATTTTTAGCAGTTTTTTTTCAATGGATGGTAACATCAGCTTGTCTAAAAACCTCCGTTTGTTTTAAATTCTGGGGTGCATAAACTTCCTGTCGCTCCACTTCCGTATTTTAAAACTATATTTTCTTTATAAAACATACTCATACAGTTATCCGAGTATTCTTCTTGCTGTTCAACGGTCAAATTTTCATCACATACCAAAAAACTTAAAAGTGCCATTCCACTAAAGCCGTATTCAATTTCAACTGGTTTTCTGTTACATATTCCAATACAATTTGCTTTCTCCAGCTTTTCATATAATACGCTGAAGGTTTCTGCAGTCCAGTTCAATTTATTCTTAACTAATTCTAAGGATTTCGTCTTTCCGTGATATTTCTTTTCGTATTCGGTTTGAGGAGTTTCTATGTAGTCATCCAAGTTTACATCCCATTGTCCGAATAGATTTTCTCGCTCCGTTGAATCTTGAGTTGGTTCATATACAAATAAGTCAACATTATTTGAGGAATTGTATTGAATTCTCACAATGTAGTTTGCTGGAACTATCTCATTGAAGTAGTTCTTTAAGTCAGTTATTTCATTTGATTTTTCATCAATATTATTTTTCATTCCTTCGATTGAGTTCATTCCGCAACTTGAAAGAAACATTGAAATAATTAGGATACTTATAAGGTGATGTTTTTTCATTTTTTTAGCTTGTTGTACCGTCAGCTTTTCTAAAAGCCTCCGTTTATATTAATTTTGATATAAAATCAAGTAAATCCGTTCAACCGGAGTTTCATTGTTCGTGCTGCTCATGTAACGAAACTCAAGCTGTTTGTCGGCGGTTTTAATTTTTTAGTATTTCAACTTGACTATAAACAAAAATCTTCGCTGCTTTAGGTTCTCCTTTTGTTGTAAAACCTTTCGGAATTCCTTTTCCAGCTTTAAATTTTCCTTTCACAACAACTTTAAACGGTAATGTTTCTCCGTCCCAAAGTTTGTTCACATCTTGGAGTTTTTCATTTTCTCTTTCCAAGTAAACATTTTCTTTTTCGCCTTCCACTTTCCATTGCGCACATGGGCAAGAAATTGCTGAATACGACGCAACTATTTTCTTCTGTTCGCCTACGCTAAAAAGTACTATAATCGATATGAACGCTAATAGTTTTGTCATTTTATAATTCGGTTGTGAAATGCCGTCTAACGTCAGCTTGTCTAAAAACCTCCGTTCTATATTAATTTCGATTTAAAATCAAGTAAATCAGTTCAACACGAGTTCATTGTTCGTGCTGCCCATGCAACGAAACTCTAGCTGTTAGCAGCTAGTTCTTATTTCTGTTTAACTTTTTCTACTGAGTAATAATTTCCAAACGTATATAAACTATCTTTTTTTACGTCATAATCTACCAAATCATCATCTGAAGTTAATACGATTTCAAATCTATTATTTTCAAATTGGCCAATAGCTGCTATTCCATTCTGCGAAATATTTCTAACTGTTATGCCTTTGGGTAATTTAAACATTTTTTTATCGCCGGTAAAAAATCCAACATTTACATCTTCTTTCAATCGTCCTAATGCATACGTTGGAGAATTCATATAGTTTAGCAACCAACCTAAAATGAAAATTACATTAAATGCAATTGACAATCGAAAAATCCATTTCTTCATTTTTATTTCTTTAAGAGTTATTTTTTAAACGCAAAGTTTGGAACTTACCGTTACGTCAGTCTTTCTAAAAACCTCCGTTTATATTAATTTTGATTAAAAATTAAGCTGTTTACACAATGAATCTCTAAACGTTATTAGCTGGTTTTATTTATCTTTCCAAATTCCCAATTTATTTTCGCGAGCAAATGTTTCCGCTAATTTTATTTTTTCAATAAATTCATCATAACTTTTCTTATCAATTTGAACGATTATGTTAGGTTTTTCATCAGCGTACATTTTCCTTTCCTCTTTAGACATTTCACTAAATGTATTAGGTCTCATCATTGTTCCTCCGGGAAAACAACCGTTGTGAACTAAATATTCGTTTATAGTTTGTCCATTTTTATCAACCAACCAACAATAATTGATATTCCCTTTCTTGTCGACTAATGTTGAAACTAAAATAACTTTTGCGTCGTTATTTTTTTCAAGCCAATCTTGTATCAATTGGTCTGCATTTTCAGATCGTGGAGTTCTAAAAAAACCAGTTCCTAACAAACAATAAACATTAACATTATCTTTTTCCTTTTCTCCAAAAATTGATTTGAATTTTAATTCACTAAGATTGATTTTAATATCTTGACCTAGACAACTTTGCAGTGTAAAGGCGATAAAAATAATAAGTGATAGTCTTTTCATTGTTTGATTTTTTCGCATTTTTGGGGTTTGCTGCTAACTTCAACTTTTCTAAAAACCTCCGTTTCTATTAATTTTGATTTGAAATCAAGTAAATCTGTTCAACATGAGGCTCATTGCTCGTGCTGCGCACGCAACGAAACTCTAACTGTTGGCAGACGTTTATTTTTTTATTCAAATAGTTTCTCAAATTCTTTTTCGCTAATTTCTTTAAAATCAATAGTTTCTTTTAATTTTTCACCAGTGATAAATTTCGATTTATAAATAAATATCTTATTGTTAATTACTGAAACTGCAATTAGTTCAACATTTAAACCTATAGGAATATTGTCAAATTCCTGTTCATCCTTATATTTTTTGTTTTCATCATAGTAAACATTGTGTACAACAGAATTTATGTCTCTAAAAACTAAATATAAATTCGAACAGATTAAATTTTTATTTTCAATAAATTCATATTCAATTTTTGTCTTATTATCTATTTGATAAAATTTATCACAATTAATCCAACCAAAACTATTTAATTGTACAGAATTATAAATTCTGTCATTAAGCTTTGAGTTTTTAATTATTACTCGGTTTATTTTTCTCTCTTCTTTTGTTAAAGGTTTTGTTTCGCTTACATCTTCTTCAACTGGATATTCGGTTAAACTATCTTTAACAATTTCTGTTACTAATTTTGGGGTTGTAAATTTAGTTTTTGTGTTTTCCCAATTCATAATTCCTAAACTATCTTTTTTACCATAGAATAGAAACATTTCATTTTCTGTTAACTTTGGAAAATCAACTTTTAAAAATTTATTATTTTTTAACTTGAGCTGTTTTCCGTTAGATTTCATATTTATGAAATAAGCTCCACCAGATACAAGTAATTTTCCGTTTGAAATAGTTTGTGCATTTGATTTTAAAAGTTCTTTTTGATTTGTAAGTTCTTTTAATTCAATTTCTATATTTTCTCCAATATTTGTACCGTCAATATTTTCAAGTTCTTCAGGATTTACATAAATAGTTGTTCCTAATTTACTTTTAACTTTGGTTTGTTTTTTTGATGAAATAATAAATATTTGAGATTTAACTTCAAATTTTTTCACTTCAGAATTTAATTTTTCTATTTCATTAGCTAAATTCAGAATAGCTTGATTTTCTGTTTTTGTAGTTTGAATTTCTTTTACTTTATTTTCATTTTTACAATTTGTAAAAACCAAAATTATTGTGATTAAAAGCAATATTTTTCTTTTCATTCCGGATTTTTTAAATGTCTGCCAAGTAGTATATAGGTCTGACAAAATCTGACCTATCACTCCAATAAAGGGTAGATAGGTCGGACGGCTATCAGACTTTAGTATTCATCAAATATATTAATTTTTTCTTACAAAATCATAAAATACTTGGGCAATAGCAATCAATTTTAGGATGGGTCATAATAATTATATTTGTATAGCTAAACTAGGATTTATTCAATAATCTGTATAGTTATTTTAGGACGGGTCATGCCTAAAATCAAGTCCATACCAAAGCCCGGTCAAAGCCCCATATAGAGTATGAGTAGTGTATGAATTAAGAATAGTACTTTGTAGCTTCTTTCAATGTTCATAAATACCCATTAGGATGCATCTATGATCTCCGAATCATTCCTCAGAATCTCACACTAAATGAAAAATTTCTCTTTAACTAGAATTTTAAACTTTGACTAAGGTATTTATCCTCGCCATACAACAAACTCGATTTTAAGATAACTTTAATTTTTTATATTTTTATAATGCTTAATATTGTAAAAACAATCAAATCTAAACATTATGAAAAAAATAATCTTCTCTATCGTACTAGTTGTAGCAGTAATTATTGGATGTAAAACAAAAAACACTTCTGATTCCAAGAGTTTGAATCTTGTTTTCGAATCCAAAAGCAACAGCAATGTTACCGGAACAGCCACATTCACCGAAAAGAAAGGGAAAGTTACTTTTATTGCCAAAATATCAGGATTGAAACCGGGTATTCACGCCATTCACATTCACGAAAAATCGGATTGCACGGCTGCTGACGGAAGTTCGGCTGGAGGACATTGGAATCCAACCTTCAAAAAACACGGTCAATGGGGAGTTGGCGAATACCACAGAGGTGATATTGGCAATTTCATAGCCGACGAAAAAGGAAACGGAACCATCACTTTAACTACCGATGAGTGGACTATTGGTGGCGAAGATGCCACAAAAAACATTCTTGGAAAAGGATTAATCGTGCATCAGGGTGCCGATGATTTTGTGTCTCAACCTGCCGGAAATGCTGGAGCAAGAGTCGCTTGTTCGGCAATTATTAAGTAGTTTTATTTCAAAATATCCTCAAAAGATTTGGACCAAAAAGAACATCATTATTTTAAAAATGCCAAAGAATGGCGGAAATGGCTGCACGATAACCATGCCACCTCTACTGGCATTTGTCTGATTTTCTACAAAGTAGGTAGTGAATTCGAAAGTATGCGTTGGGAAGAAGCCGTTCAAGTAGCCATTTGCTACGGTTGGATTGATTCCACCGTAAAAAAGATGGATGAAGAGCGCCGAAAACAAGTGTTTTCACCCAGAAAAGACAAAAGCGTTTGGAGTAAACTCAACAAAACCTACATCGATAAACTCCTGAAAGAAAATCTTATTCACGAAAGTGGATTGGCCAAAATTGAAATGGCGAAGCAAAATGGTTCTTGGACAACACTAGATGCTGTCGAAGATTTAGTTATCCCAGAGGATTTAAAATTAGCCTTTGAACAAAATAGAATGGCTTTCGATAACTATCAAAACTTCAGTCCATCGTTTAGAAAAAGCTATCTCTATTGGCTGAATCAAGCTAAAAGAGAGGAAACTCGAAACAAAAGAATTACTGAAATTCTAAAGTTTTGCAGTCAAAATAAAAAATCAAGAGAATAATTTTTCTGCAAAACCCTCAAAAAATCATAGCTTTGCAATTCAAAACAAAACAATGATTAACCCATCAGCATCCGGTTGGATTGACAAATTTTTCTTAAAACAAGAATCCTCTGAGTTAGCTGCTGAGATGCATCCCAATACGTTTTACAAAAAAGTAAGGGAAACAGGGTTCATTTATGGTCATATCGTAGCTTTTGACACCCCATTTCCAATAAACACCAAAGGTTGGCTTCAAAACGAAATTTCTAAAGTAGCGTTGCTCAATACTTTATATGGTATTTATGAATTGACTGCAAAAGAAAATAATCCTGAGAAATTTATTTCGAAAGCAGTTAATTTTTACAACCAGATGAATCCTCAAGGATTTAGTTTCTTCAAAAAAATATTGCCTGATGATTCCACGTCGGTAACTCTGGAGAAAATTATTGACAGTCGGGTGCAAACCAATATCGACATCATCAACAAAAACTTTTCACATATTGTAACCAATGCGCTGCTATTTATAGATGTTTTGGCTTTTCGCCAATACTTGATTCACGGCGAAATTCCAGAAAAATATTTAAAGAAAATAGAAGAAGCCATTATTAGCATCGTTTCATTGGCGTTGAAAACGAAATCAACCAAATCGAAATACGACGATTTACTAATTAAACTTTTTGAATCCTCCGTTCGGTACAGTAAATTCTCGAAAGTAAATGTGCAGTCCCAAAATTTCGGAATGAGTGAATTAAAATTAGATTATTTTACATACATTTTAGAAAAACAATATCTGGTTGATATGGCTGGAATGTCATTGTGGACTGATGGAATTATCGAAAAAAACGAAGCTTATTTTCTATACAAATTAGCCGAATTAATGGAGGTTCCCGATGATTTTGTGACCGAAAGTATGCAGAAAACCAATGAGTTTATAACTACTTACAAAAAAGAAATCCCCTATTTTAATTACTCTAATCCGGTTAAACATTTTTACGATCAGACGACTCAAACCGTTGTAAAACTGATTACCCGAAACAAAAACAGATTGATTAAGGAAATTCTGGAAAGCAAGGAATTGATGGTTTTGCTGGCCTATTCCACCCGAAGGGATTTGAGTGAAAAAGAAAAGAAAAAGGTAAGAAAACAGTTGTTGGATATTTTCAAAACCATTCCGTCTTTGGCAATATTTCTTTTGCCTGGCGGGAGTTTATTGCTACCCATTTTCATTAAATTCATTCCAACGCTTTTGCCCTCGTCCTTTAATGAAAATCTAGAAAACGAGGATTCATAGGAGTCAATTTCTTCAAAAAAAGCCACTAATTCACAAGTTGGTCTGTAAATCAGTGGCTAAAATGATTTTAAATACAACAGAATTTCAGACTGTTCTATTTATTCTTCTAAAACTTCAATTGATATACATCGGCTAAGTCTTTGTCGCAACTAAAATTCACATTCAAATCCGTTACATAACCAGAATTCAATCCGTAAACCCAACCGTGTAAAGAGAGTTCTTGCCCTTTTTTCCAAGCGGATTGCACTATGGACGTTTTCGCCAAATCATAGACTTGTTCCTTAACATTCAATTCGACAAATCTATTGAAACGTTCCGTCTCATCAGCGATAGCATCTAATTCGGCTTGATGAAAACGATATACATCCTTAATGTGTCGAATCCAATTGTCAATAATGCCCACCGAATCATTTTCCATTGCCGCTTTGATACCTCCACAGCCATAATGACCGCAAACTAAAACGTGTCTTACCTTTAAAACATTGACTGCGTAATCCAAAACACTCAACATATTCATGTCCGAATGAATCACCATATTGGCAATATTTCTATGTACAAAAGTTTCGCCTGGCTTTGCGCCGATTATTTCGTTTGCAGGAACTCTACTATCCGAGCAACCTATCCAAAGCAAAGGTGGGGATTGACCTTTGGCAAGATCCTGGAAATAATTAGGATCAAGTGCCAATGACTCTTCAACCCATTTTTTATTTCTTTCTAAAATTTTATTATAGAATTCGCTCATTGCTTTAGTTGTTTGTTTTTCCAAAAATAGGGAAATATAATCAATATAAAACCTGATGTCTTTTGATTATTTTTATTCGTGCTGCCAAGCTTTAAGCATCCAAATGGTTTTCTCTTGTTCAGCAATAAAATCGCTCATCATCGAATTCGTTCCTTCATCCTCGATTTCTCCTGATTTTTTCAAGATAACTCTCTCGATACTAAGTAATTTCGACAATGATGATACTATAATCTCAATAGCTTTTTCATCATTATGGATATTTTTTCCAATTTCAAGTTTATTATTTTTGATATAATCCTCGAAAGTGTGCAACGGAACAGCATCTAATGTCAAGACACGCTCGGCAATCAAATCAATTTTTATTTGGCTGTCGTTGTACAATTCTTCAAATTTTAAATGCAAATCGAAAAAACGTTTCCCACGAATGTTCCAATGTAAACCTCTCAAATTCTGATAATAGATTTGAAAATTGGCTAATAAAACATTCAATTCGGACGCTAAAACATCAGCTTCGGCACTTGGTAATCCAATACTATTTAATTTCATAATGTAATTATTTTTATTTCACTCAAATTTACGAAATATATCACCTTTATACTATAAGTTAAATTGATTGTTTTTATATTTGCATCATAAAATACTATTCAATGACAATTACTCAACTTCAATATGTT